>ERZ795061.810-NODE-810-length-31110-cov-6.418451_pt1 | contig 31110 bp, 17 predicted proteins | sample MGYA00375145_ERZ795061 | MGnify/ENA primary metagenome ERZ795061 (study PRJEB30190, sample SAMN05720144) | anaerobic digester metagenome | isolation source: active sludge of municipal wastewater-treating anaerobic digesters | place: USA | collected 2014-12-22 ... | reverse complement strand
CCTCGCTCCAATTCAATCCGCACCCGCGCACCTACGGCGCCTTCGCGCGCTTCCGTGAGATGACGGTGCAGTACAACCTGAGCCCCGACCTCTCGCAGCGCCTCTTCAAGAGCCGCGCGGTGAGTGTGCTCCTGACGGGACGCAACCTGGCGCTGTGGACCAAGTATCGCGGTGTCGACCCCGAGAACGACTACCAGGTCACTACCGGCGCCGATGCGGCGGGCGGCGACTTCCAGGGTCTCGGCCTCCCCAGCTACTACATTCTCCGTGTCAACATCAACCGCTAACGCCTACCTGAGGACACTCCAGATGCATCGCATCTCCTTTGGCGGGCGCCTTGCGAGGACCCTCGCGGTCCTCGGCCTCGCCTCCACTGCCGCCTGCAGCAGCGTGACCGATACGCTGCTCGAGGCGACCGATCCCGACCTCATTCCCCCGGGCGACGTTGGGTCGATCGAGGGCGCGCGCGGACTGGCCATTGGCACCGTCTCGCGGCTCACCGCCGCCACCGCCGGCAGTGAGAGCACCTGGCTCTTCGGCGGACTCCTCGCCGACGAGTGGGGAACCAGCTCGACCTTCGTGCAGAACGATGAAACCGACCAGCGCCGCATCCAGGAGAACAACTCCCAGGTCTCCGGGATGCTGTATCGCCTGTATCGCGTTCGCACCTCGGCCACGCAGGCTGTCGCCGGCCTCAAAGAGTGGGAGCCGACGGCCACTGCGAGCATCGGTGAGATGTACTTCGCCAAGGGCTTCGTGGAGTTGCAGCTGGCGTCGGATTTCTGCAACGGCATCCCGCTGTCCGATGGTTCGGGGGACAAGGCGGTCTTCGGTGATCCGCTCACCGTGACGCAGGTCTTCAACTCCGCTGTCGCCCAGTTCGATTCGGCGATCACGACGGTGGGAAGCGCCACCGACACCATCAGTGTGGCGATTGCCCGCGCGGCACGCGTCGGCAAGGCGCGTGCGCAGATGGGGCTCAACCAGGTCGATGCCGCAGCCGCGACTGTCGCTGGCATTCCCACCACGTTTGCGCACCGGTCGTTGTTCTCCACCACGACGCAGACCAACCAGCTCTGGTCGTTGGGGCTGTCGGCGCTGCGCTACACGGTGGGCGATTCGCTGCAGGGGAACCAGCGCAACATCCCGGTAGCCAACGCGATTCCGTTTGCGACGCTCAACGATCCGCGCGTCCCGGTCACCAAGCGCACCACGGCCGGCCAGGACGGGCAGACGTTCATGAACACGACCACCATCTTCCAGCAGCTCACGGCCGTGGACATCGTGAACGGCATCGACGCGCGTTTCATCGAAGCCGAGAAGGCACTGCGTGACAACAACCCCACGCAGTGGCTGGCCATCCTGAACGCGCTGCGTGCCACGCCGCCGACGATCCACTCGGTAGCCGTGACCGCGTTGCCGGCGCTGACCGACCCGGGCACGCCGGCGGCGCGCATCAACCTGCACTTCCGTGAGAAGGCGCTGTGGACGTTCAGCCGCGGCCAGCGGTTGGGCGACATGCGTCGACTCATCCGACAGTACGGGCGCTCGGCCAATGACGTCTTCCCGACGGGGCCGCACTACAAGGGCGGTGTCTTTGGCCCGGACGTGAACCTGCCGATCATCCAGGACGAGCAGAACAACCCCAAGTTCAAGGGGTGCCTGGACCGGAACGCCTAACGGCCCCCGGCAGTACGCCCCGGCCCGCGGATGCCAACACGGCATTCGCGGGCCGGTGGCGTTTGAGGAGGATCGGACGCGGACGAAGGACGTTGGGTGACGGCAGACGCGTACACTTCACCGATCGATTGCGCACGGCCGCACGATTGACGACCCAAGCCGCGCGCCACGTCCCGCCTCGCTGAGCGCGCCACTAGCGGCGCATTGCGCGCGTCCGCAGAATTGCGCCCATGGCATCGAGTGCCGATCCCACGATGACGCTGACCGCGCAGACCGAACTCCCCCTCGTGGGGCGCCGGGCCGAGCTCGGCGTTCTGCGGATGGCGCTCGATGCCGCCGCCGAAGGAAAGGGGCAGACGATCTTCCTCGCCGGGGAAAGTGGCGTTGGCAAGACGCGTCTGGTGCAGTTGCTCGCACGCGAAGCGCTCCGGCGCGAGATGTTCGTGGCCGCTGGAGGTGCCTACGCGGCGGAAACAGGGATTCCGTACGGGATGCTGTCGGACGCCCTCGTCCCCGCCTTGCGCGATCTGCCCCCCGCCACGCTATCGGTACTCGCACGCGGTGCCGAGCGCGAGCTGGCGATGATCCTCCACGGGCTGTCGCTGGGACGCGCGCCCAGCGAGCCGCTGTCGCCGCACGATGCCGACCACAAGGCGCGGCTGCTCTGGAACTTCGCGCAGTTCCTGCAACGGTTGGCCGATCGACAGCCCGTCCTCCTGATCCTCGAGAATGCGCAGTGGAGCGACGCGTCGTCGATGGAGCTGGTGCACTTCCTCGCGCGCCACGTGCGCCAGGCCGCGCTCCTCCTCATCGTCACGTATGCGGATGACGAGCAGGAACTTCCGCCCGCCCTCAAGACGACCGAACGCTCGCTGGTCTCGCGCGGCGAGGCGGTGGTGCGGCATCTCGAGCCGCTGACGCGTCACGATATCGCCGACGTGCTCTTCCGTCTCTTTGCACTCACGGGCGACGAGGTGACGCGCCTTGCCGAACGCGTGCACGAGCGCTCGCGCGGCAATCCGCTCTTCGTCGACCAGCTCGTGCGCCACCTCGTGGAATCGGGGCGTGTGCGCGTCGAGGGCGAGCGCTGGGTGGTGGGTGACTTCGACGACGTCGGGCTCCCATCGACGATTCGCGAGGCGCTGCAGGCGCGCATGCACGAGGTGGAGCCGGGGGCGCGCCGCGTGGCCGAGGTGGCCGCGGTGATCGGGACGCGCGCCTCGCTTCCCCTGCTGCAGTCGGTGGCGGGGCTCGAGGCGCAGCCGTTCGCCGACGCCATCGACATCCTGTGCGCCCGACGCATCCTGCGGGAGATCGGGGAAGGGGGGCTCCCGCAGTACGAGTTCGTGCATCCGCTCGTGCAGCTCACGGTCGCCGCCGGGCTCACGGCGGCCCGGCGCCGCGCGTTGCATCTGACGACGGCTCGGGAGATGGAACGAACGCTCGGGGCCGGCGCCATCGCGCACGCCCGCGAGATCGCGCGTCATCTCGTGGAGGGAGACCTGCTCGCGGGAGACGTCCGCACGCTGCGGTATGTGGCGGCGGCAGGGCGTGAGGCACTGAACCGGCACGCCGACGCCGAGGCGCTGCGCCTCCTCACTGACGCCCTCTCGATCGCCGATCGCGTGGTGCCCGCGGAGCGCGACGCCGCCGCCTATCGCGCCTTGTGTGAGGACCTCGCCCGCGCGCGTGCGCGGAACGGTGATCATGTCGGGGCCATGACGGTGTGGGAAGTCGCGCTCTCACTCGCCGTCGAGGCCGGAGACGACCTGGCGCGTGCGCGCCTGCTGCGGCGCATTGGGCTCGCCCTCGCCTTCGCCGGTCGCCCCGCCGACGGGCTGACGTACCTCGACCGCGCCGAGGCGGTGGCCACCGCCATGCAGCGCGCCGACCTCGCCGTCCCTGTCCGCGTCGCCAAGGCGATGCTGCTCCACGCGCAGGGGCGCGTGGCCGAGGCCAAGGCGGCGGTGGAGGAGGTCGTCCCGGTGGCCGAACGCACCGGCGATGCCGCGCTGCAGGCCCTCGTCCATCGCGCCCTGATGCAGTTCTACGGGTGGACGGGGCCTGCCGACGTCGCCAGGCGCCACGGCGCCGCCGCCCTCGCGCATGCGACCGCCAGCGGCGACCGGGCACTCATGTGGTGGGCGCATTGGGGGCTGGCCGTGCTCGAGGGGCTCGGTGGCAACTCCGACGTCGTCGCGATGCACCAGCGCCACGCGGAGCATCTCGCGCGCGAACTGTACTCGCCGCTCCTTCAGGTGCAAACGGCGGAGATCGCGATCGAGTTCGCCTCAGGAGTCGGGGAGTGGGCGGAGGCGCTCGCGCGCGCCGACCGCGCGATTCCCATGGCGCGCGCCATCGCCCCCAACACGGTCCTGCCGCGCCTCCTCGTCTGGACAGCGTTCATTCACATCGCGCGGGACGAGTTCCCGCGTGGCCACGAACTCCTGGAAGAAGCGTGGCAGATTTCGCGCGCCCATGAGGTGGAGCAGGCGCTGCGGGAGGGGCGGTCGCCCGACGCCGGCGAGGTGCATAACGCGATCCTCGCTCATACCGGGATGGCCGCGTACTGGCTGGCGATGGGCGAGTGGCGCCGCGCGCTGGAGTTCGGGCAACGTGGCCTCGCCATCGCCGACGCCTTCGGGTACGTCGTCTGGGCGATCCACCGCCTGCTCCCCATCATCATCGAGGCGGGGCTCTGGTTGCAGGAGTTCGACCTCGTGCGCCGCGAGAGCGCGCGATTGCGCGAGCAGTCGCAACTGATGGGGCATCGGCTCGGCCTCGCCTGGGCCAACACGGCGGAGGCGTTGCGGCTGCGCTTCGAGGAACGGCATCCGGCGACTGTGCCGGCGCTGCTGGCCGCCGCCGACGAACTCGAGGCGATCCCGTTCCCCTTCCACGCCGCGCGCGTGCGCCGCAACGCCGCACAGGTGATGCTCGCCGATGGTGACGCCGACGGCGCTCGGCACGAACTTCGGCGCGCGCATGACGTCTTCGCCCGACTCGGCGCCGAGCACGAACTGCGAGGGACCCGCAGCGAGATGCGGGCGTTGGGAATGCGACTGCCGGCGCGAGGGGCGAGCGAGGGGGCGTTCTCGCTCACGGGTCGTGAGCTCGATATCGCGCGACTGGTCGCGCGCCGCCTCACCAACAAGGAGATCGCCGTGCGGCTCGACATCTCCGCGCGCACCGTCAGCACCCATCTCTCCAACATGTTCGGGAAGCTCGGGGTCGACTCGCGTGGGGCCCTCGTCGACCTGCTGCGGACGCACCCCGGCTTCTCCGACGCAAACGAGTAGGTGCGGCAACATCGGCCCCCCCGGCGCCGGGCGGCGGCGGGGGGGCCGGGAACCCATCGGGCCTAACGACTGGCGATCACCGACGATGCGGTCGGGATGCCGAGCCCGAAGCGGGCGTTGAGCGCCTTGGCCGCCGCGTCGGCGAGGATGGCGTGCCCCGCGGCGTTCGGATGGATGCCATCGAGGCTGAAGTAGGCGCCATACGGCTGCGACGACGTCATCAGCTGCACGCTGCTGAACGGCGGCTTGAGGCCGGGGAGGCCATACAACGCCTCCAGTTCGAAGTGGGCCAGGCCGCGACGTGAGGCCATGATGCGGATCCGGGCGTTCATCTCGCCCAGCGTGCTGTTCACCACCGCCGCCTCGGCAGGGGTGAGCACGTAGTCAGGGGCGCCGTTGTTCACGTTGGCGCAGGAGAAGCTGTAGGGCGGCAGCCCTTTCGAACGATAGAACGCGCCGATCGAGATCGCCGTCGGAATGCGGACCGGGACGAAGATGAGGTTCTGGCTGCCGGCGCAGTCGCTGGAGACGGCGACGTGGAAGGCGGCCAGGAGCGTCGGTGCGTCGGCGTAGATCTCGTCGCCGCGGCGGAAGGAGGGGAACGACGCCGCGTCCTTGATCAACCCGACGAGGACGACGCGCTTGGTCTGCCGCACCGCCGAGTCGACCACGGCCGTATACAGCGGCGCCCACGTGTTGACGGGGACGATGGTGACGCCGGGGATCGCGATGCCGCTGCGCGAGCCGAGCACCTCGTTGGCGCCCAGTTCGATCGAGATCAACTTCGGCTTCTGGGCCAGTGCCGCTCGCAGCTGCGTCGTGTTGGAGGGGAGGACACGCGAATACACCTTGGCCCCCAGCACGCTCGTCACGTTCTGTGGCGTGCTGTAGAGCGCATCGAAAGTCGTGGCCCCGGCAATCGCGACGTTCGCGGCGGGCAGCTCGATCCCCGCGACGTTCGGATCACAGTTGAGCAGGGAATCGCCCAGGGTGATCGCTTCTCCCGAGATACGGACGCCGCGGGCGAGTGGCGCGGCCATCGGCGCCTTGCATCCGAACCCCGCGATCGACGGCAGGCGCAGCGTCGTGCCGCCGAGGCGCGCCAACTGCGCCGGCCACGACTGGTCCTGTCCCGTGGCGTTCACGCCGTCCGACTGGTATCCCATCGAGACGCTCGTCCCGATCGCGACATAGCGCCGTAGCGCGGCCGCTCCCTCTCCCTGGGACTCCACCTCCGCGCGCGCGGCCTCCGGCGACAACGCTGGTGCCGACGGCGACGAATCGTCGGAGCAGGCGGCGAACGCGAGCATCGCGAGCGCGAGCACGGCGGACTGGACCTTGCGAGACTGTTGCATGGTGCTCCTCCCTGGTGTGAAATGCGCTCCCCATGAGCGCACGACCAAGGTCGGAGAAATGCGACGGCCGCTACATCGGATGCGTGACGTAGCGGCCAGCTGGCGGTGACGTAGGAGTCGGGTGCCGTCGACGGAGAGTGCTGGGTCAGTCCTTCTTTTCCTGCTCCACGAACTGTCCCAACACGAGGCTGGTGAGCGAGACGACGATCGAGCCGATCAGCGCCGCCGCGAATCCGCGCACGGTAAAGCCGAGCCCCAGGGACTGCGACAGGCTCGACGTCACCAGGAGCATCACCGCGTTGATGCACAGGAGGAAGAGCCCCAGCGTCACGATGATGAACGGGAAGGAGAAGAACTGGACGATCGGCTTCACGAGCGTATTGACGATGCCGAAGACGAGCGCCACACCGAGCAGCGCGGCCGGCGACCCGGTAAACGAGATCCCGTCGACGACGCGCGTGGCGACGTAGAGGGCGGCGGCGTTGACGAGGAGGCGCAGGATGAGGGACATGCAGCGCTCGCGTGGAGGTGAGAATGAGCTTCCTCCAACCTAACGGAGCGGTCCCTCGCCAAGTGTCAGAGGCCGGCCACGTCGTCGGGGCGAGCTGATGGCTCGGTGATCCGTGCCCTCTGGCGACGGCGTCGCGCCGCACAGCGCCGAGGGCGCTCCCGGCGGCACCTTGCACGTGGACACGACACTCCACGAGGCCCTCGATGACTCGATTGCGTCCCGCCCCTGCAGTGGCCATGCTCGCCTTCGTCGCCAGTGCGCTTGGCGCGGCATGCTCCGAGGCGCCTTCGGACGCGGCGGGGCTGGCCGACGAGGCCATCGAACCGCTCGCGGCGGTGGCCAACGGGCCGCTCAACGGCCGCCGGCCGTTTCCCGCCAACAACCCGTGGAACACGAACGTCGCGTCGGCCCCCGTCGATCCCAACTCCGCGACGCTCATCGCCAGCTGTGGCCTGCGCACCCTGCATCCGGACTTCGGCACGACCTGGAACGGCGCGCCTAACGGGATCCCCTATGTGCTGGTGGGAGGATCGCAGGCCAAGCGCAGCGTGACCTTCCAGTACGCGAGCGAAAGCGATCCCGGCCCCTATCCCATTCCGGTCAACGCTCCGATCGAGGGCGGGGCGAAGGGAACCGGCGACCGGCACGTGCTCGTCGTCGATACGCTCAACTGGAAGCTGTACGAGCTCTTCGACGCCTATCCACTCAACGGCGGGAAGTCGTGGAAGGCCGGGGCGGGGGCGGTCTTCGACCTCAACTCCAACGCGCTCCGTCCGATGTACTGGACCTCCGCCGACGCCGCCGGGCTCCCCATCTTTCCGGGGTTGGTGCGCTATGAGGAGGCCGTCACCCGCGGTGTCATCAACCACGCGCTGCGTTTCACCTGCCCGCGCACGCGTCGCGCCTTCGTCGATCCCGCGCGCCACTACGCGTCGCGCGATACCTCCGCGGCACTTCCCCCGATGGGAATGCGCGTACGACTCAAGGCCGGCTTCGACGTGAGCGCGTATCCCGCCGAGGTCCGCGTGATCCTGCAGGCGATGAAGAGCTACGGCATGTTCCTGGCTGACAACGGAAGCGGATGGTACGTCTCCGGCGCGCCCGACGCGCGTTGGAACGACGGCAACCTCGGGAAGCTCAAGCAGGTGCCGTCGAGCGCCTTCGAGGTTGTGCAGATGGGCACGATCCACAAATAGGGGCGAGCAACACGCCACGCGCGCGGTCGCGACGCACCGGGCGCGCGGTCGCGACTCGTCAGGCAGCCGGGGCGAGTCGCGGGAGGAAGAGGCGGAAGGTGGTCCCGTTCCCCGGGGTACTCTCGACGCGCACGTACCCGCCCGCCTTGCCGACGAGCTGCTCGACGATCGGCAGCCCGAGCCCCGTACCGCGCTCCCCCTTGGTGGTGAAGAACGGCTCGAAGACGCGATGTACCACGTCGGCCGGGATCCCGATGCCGGAGTCGGAGAGCTCGACCAGGACCCACGTCGTGTTGTGCAGTCCGCCCTGATCGTGCTCCGATTCGCACACGGTGATGCGCAGCGTCCCGCCCGACGGCATCGCATCGCGCGCGTTGAGCGCGAGGTTCACCATCATGCGCTCGAGGTCCTTCGCGTCCATCAGGACGCGCCCCACGCGATCGGCCATGGCGAACTCGACCCGCACGCCAGAGCCGACGGAGAGCGTCAACAGTCGCTCCATGCTCCGGAGCTCCGCCGGGATATCGAGCATCGTCGGCGACGACGGCGCTTCCTGTCCGAAGGCCAGGAGGTTCTGCACGAGCGTCTCGCCGCGGCGCACGCCGACGCGAATGTCCGACGCCAGCGACTGAACGGGCGACATGCCGGCGCACTCCTGCTGGATCATCTCGGCGAGGATCCCGACACTGTGCAGCACGTTGCGGAAGTCGTGCGCGACGCCGGCAGCCAGGCGTGCCAGCGCGGCCATGCGCTCCAGCCGTTCCAGCTGGCCATGCGCCGCTCCCACGCGCGATTCGACGTCGAACCGTTCGGCCTCTTCGGCGAGTCGCGCGAAGGTCTGCGCCACCGAGGCCGCGAAGTGCTGCTCGGGCTCCGTCCAGGCGCGGGCACCACCGAGGTGCTCATGACAGACCACCCCAACGATGCGTCCCTCGCGGTAGATCGGTGCGTCCATGAGCGCGCCGATACCTAACGGGACGAGGTAGGCGGCGGTGAGTTCGGCGGTGAGCGGCGATGTGAGGGCATCTTCGGCGCATACGACGCGCCGTTCCTCGAGCGCGGCAAAGTAGGCGGGAAAATCGCGCCGCCGCAGGAGCGCCCCCTCGAACGTTTCGCCGTCCGAGGGCTGCACCACGAGGTAGGACCGGAGCGCCATCCGGTCATCCGTATACAGCCAGATGCCGAGTCGGCCAATGCCGAGGGTGCGAACGGCATCTTCGGCACCGGCGGCGAATGCGCTCCAGGCGTCGCCGTCCGACCCGAGGTGCAGCTGCGCCAGCCGCAACTGCGCGACTTCCAGTTCGTGAGCCGTGGGCGTGGGAATGGGAGTGGGCGCGGGGGTTGCCCCGGTTCGACGGTCGTCCATGGGTGGCGTACGGGAGGGGAACGGTCGGAACATGCGGGACCCGTGCGGTGCTGCCAAGGGGTGGAAAGCTGACGGGCGCCCTCTCCGAATGGATGGGACGCCCGCTCGGTGCTCCCCGCGGTTGGCTCAGTCGCTGATCGGAGCGCGCGAACGCACGATCACGTTGGGGACGTTGCGTGAGCGCAGCAGCGCGTTGAAGGCGGTGAGTTCCTTGTCGAGCAACCCGTCGAGGCGTGCGAGGTGCGTCTTCAGCTCCCCATCGAGGATGCCCTGCACCTCGACGTGCTGGTTGGTGGGGCGGTAGTCGCTGCTCGACACGCCATTGGCCAGGTAGTTGAGCTTCGCGAGCAGCTTGGACCCGAAGCGCACCCCATCCTGCCCGCCACCCGTCAGTCGCAGGTCGACGAGGTTCATTTCGAGGTCGACAAACTGCTCTAGCATCGTTTCGGCCGCCCGCTTCACCTCGGCGTCGCTCACCACCTTCGCGATCGCCTCGACTTGCACCCGCACGGCTTCGATGCGATGCACCGCATCGGCGCCGTCGTTCAGGTCCTGTCGGATCGCGACGAGGGCGCGGACCTGGGCCTCGATGTCACCTTCCGTCCCGCCCGAGTTGGGGTCCTTGCGGACGTCGAGCATCTGCTGCTGCACTACGCCGCCGGCCGTGAGGGTGACGGTGTAGCGTCCCGGAGGGGCAAGAATCGCCAGCTGCCCCGTGCCAGGCGCCACACGTCCACCAGGGCCGGGAACGATGTGTGGCGCGTAGAGCGGCGAGGTCTGGAGCCGCGTGACCATCGACGCCTCGTGGCGCAGGTCCCAGTGCACGCGGTTGATCCCGGCGGCATTGCTCCCGGTGAGCGTGCGGATCACGTCGCCTTTCGCGTCGGCGATGGTGAGCGTCACCGTGCCGGCAACCGGCGCCTTGAGGTAGTAGTTGATCGACGCGCCGTACTCCGGATCCTGGCCCATCGTTGGGTCGTCGTACGTCGTCGACGGTGCGGTGATCGGGCGATAGCGATACGCCGCGCGCGGGGCGAAGAGGGTGGCCGGCGAGGCGAGCAGCTCCGGGGTGAGCGCCCGGAGCGGCGTGATGTCATCCATGATCCAGAAGCCGCGCCCGTACGTGGAGATCACCAGGTCGTTGAAGTGCTCCTGCACGACGATCCCGGAGACCGGCGCATGCGGCAAGTCGTTCTGGAGCGGCTGCCAGTTGTCGCCGTCGTCAAACGACACGTAGATGGCGTTCTCCGTCCCGACATAGAGCATTCCGCGGCGCACCGGGTCCTCGGTGATGACCTTGGCGTAGCTGAGCATGCTCCGCGGGATGCCGTTGGTGATGCTCTTCCAGCTGCGCCCGTAGTCCGTGGTGCGATAGATGTGCGGGTCGCGATTGTTCACCTGGTGGAAGTCGACCGTGAGGTACGCTGTCGCGGCGTCGTACCGCGACGGGGCGATGGAACGCACGCTCCCCCACGCCGGAAGATTGGGGATGTTCTTCGTGACGTTGGTCCAACTCTTTCCGCCGTCTCTCGTCAGCTGCACGAGGCCGTCGTTCGTCCCCACCCAGATCAACCCCTTCTCTCGCGTCGACTCGGCGATGCCGTACACCACGCCGGCGTACTCCACGCCGATGTTGTCCGGGGTGAGTCCCCCTGAACTCCCCATGCGGGAGCGATCGTTGAGCGTGAGGTCGGGGGAGATCACCTCCCAGCTCTGGCCGCCGTTCGTCGTGCGGTGCACGTGCTGGCTCCCCACGTAGATCGTGTTGTGATCGTGCGGCGAGATGTGGAACGGGGAGTCCCAGACGAAGCGGTACTTCACCCCGTCGGCGGGGCCGTTGGACTGCTGGGGCCAGACCTCAACGTTGCGGAACTGCCGGCGGTCCTCCTCGAAGCGCACCACGATGCCGCCGACCATGCCCGAGCCCGAGGCGGTCGACCAGATGATCTTCGAATCGGTTGGGTCGGGTGTGGCCCACCCGCTCTCGCCGCCCCCGACCGAATGCCACATCCCGCGTGAGATCCCGGCGCTTCGCCCCCCCATCACGCGCGAGTTGGAGGGACCGCGATACGACGGCTCGTCCTGCTTGTTCCCCAGCACATTGTACGGGATCTCGTTGTCTACCGTGACGTGGTACATCTGCGCGTTCAGCAGGCGCTGACGGTACCAGGAGCGCCCGCGGTTCTGCGTGATCGAGAGACCCTGGTCGTGCGCGACGATCTGGCGGTTGCCGTTGGTCGGGTCGATCCAGATGTCGTGGTGGTCCCCGCCCGGCGCTTCGCGCCCCTGCAGGGTGCGCAGGGTGGCGCCCCCATCGACCGACTTGGCATACGAGGCCGTCAGGAAGTACGCCTCGTCCTGGTCATCGGGGGTGACAGCCATGCGCGAGTAGTAGTGCGCGCGCCCCATGGCGTTGCGGTCGCGCGTGATGAGCGCCCAGTTCTCGCCACCGTCCTCCGAGCGCCAGAGCTGCCCGCTCTCCGTCGGTTGGCCATTCCACGGGAGTCCGTCGCCCGTTTCGATGAGGGCGAAGACACGGTCGGGGTTGGACGGGGCGATCGCTACGGCGACCTTGCCCACCGGTCCCCGGGGGAGGCCGTGCCCCGTTAGGCGCGTCCAGGTGGCGCCGCCATCACGTGAGGTGAAGAGCCCGCTCCCCGGTCCACCGGACGTGCGCCCCCATGTGTGGATTTCCAGCTGCCACATGCCGGCGAAGAGGATCCGCGGGTTCCTGGGGTCCATCGCCAGGTCCGAGCACCCGGTCTGCTCGTCCACGTGCAACACGCGCGTCCACGTGACACCGCCGTCGGTCGTGCGGAAGACCCCACGCTCGGGCTGCGGGCCGTACGCATGTCCCAGCGCACAGACGAGGACGGTGTTCGGATCCTGCGGGTGGATCGCCACGCGCGCGATGCGCCCCGTCTTCTCGAGCCCCATCAGCGACCAACTGCGCCCGGCATCGGTCGACTTGTACACCCCCATCCCCACCGAGATGTGGCTGCGGATGTGTGCTTCACCGGTCCCGGCCCAGATCGTGTTGGGGTCGGAACGCGAGACGGCGAGGGCGCCAATGGACTGGACCGGCTGCGCGTCGAACAGCGAGCGCCAGTTGACGCCGCCATCGGTCGTCTTCCAGACCCCGCCCGAGGCCGCGCCCACGTAGTAGGTGAGCGGGTCCCCCGGGATGCCGGCGGCCGAGGTGAATCGGTTGCCCTCGGGGCCGATCGTGCGCCACGGCAGGCGAGCGTAGACCGACGGATCGATGGAGGGCTTCTGCACCGCCGGCTGCGCGGCGGCGAGCAGCGGGGTCAGGAGTACTGCGGCGAGCAGGGCGGGAACGGAGCGCATGTCAGATGCTGGTACGGGTGCAACTGCGGGAGTGACGGTGCAATCGTACCCCGCGAGCGGGTAGGCGTCAAAGCCCGAATGGAGGGGGCCGAGCGCCACGGGGGCGCCGCACGAGGTCGTCTCGTCACCGAAAATGTGCCCAACATTGCATACAAGGACGGTTCATCCTAATATGGGCCGTCCGCTGGGAGCGTCAGGTCGATGGCGCTAAGGCTGGTTCCACACCGCAGGCCATGGAGGGCGTATGCTGAGGTCGTGGTCGGATCGGGCTCGCATCATCGCACGTACACTGGGCGGTGCCGTCCTGATGGCTTGGGGCGGCGCCGTGCAGGCACAGCAGGGCGGGGTGATCGCCGGAACGGTGGTCGACGCCAAGTCGGGGCTGCCGCTCCCTGACGCGCAGGTGATCGTCGTGGGAACCACCGGTGGGGTCCGCTCGGGAACACGCGGCGACTTTCGCCTAACGAACGTCAGCGGCACGAGCGTGCGCCTCCGGGTCACCCGCATCGGCTACCAGGTGATGGCGACCGACGCGCGGGTCGGTGAGACCAACCTGCGCATCGAGCTCGCCGAGCTCGCCGTCAAGCTCGACGCCGTCGTCGTCACGGGGACGGCCGGCGAGGCGCAGCGGCGGACGCTCGGCAATGCAGTCGGGCGCGTCGACGTGGCGTCCAACCTGCGAGTGACCGGCCCGCCGGCGAAGATGCAGGACATGCTGTCGGTGAACGTCCCCGGGGTGCGCATCATGCGCTCGTCCGGCGCGATCGGCACGGGTGGCACGACGCGCATTCGCGGGTCAGGGAGCCTCTCGCTCTCCAACGAGCCGCTCATCTATATCGATGGCGTCCGCTCCAACAACCAGGCGGCGGTTGCCTCCTTCGCCTTCAACGGCCAGGAGAAGCCCAGCCGCCTCAACGACCTCAATCCCGAGGACATCGAGAGCATCGAGGTGCTCAAGGGCCCCTCGGCGGCGACGATCTACGGGACGGAGGCGTCGAACGGCGTCATCCAGATCATCACGAAACGCGGCCGCACCGGCCGCCCGACGTGGGAGACGCACATCGACGCCGGCCAGAACTGGATCCAGGATCCCGTCGGACGCTATCCGTCGAACTTCTACCTGCGACGTGGCGGTGACTACCGAAACGCTGCCGACATCAAGGAATTCAACGTCCAGAAGTTCCGGGCGTCACGCGGCTTCGAGGACATTTTCAGCACGGGGACTCCGTATGCAGGCGGCGGCAGCGTCTCCGGCGGGACCGAGTCGATCAAGTACTTCTTCTCCGGGGACTACAACCGCGATGAAGGGCCGGTCGACTACAATTGGCAGAACAAGATGTCGGCTCGCTCGAACCTGAGCTACACGGCACCAAACGCCAAGTTCAGGGCCGACCTGAGCCTGGGCGTCATCCGCGCCAAGACGCGCGGGGCGTCCGGCGTCCAGCCCATCACCACGTCGCTCCTGTGGGCCTGCAACTTTCCCTGGTGCGAGCCGACCGGTCCGGATACGTCCAAGACTGGGTGGAACGGCGCCGGGCAGGGCTTCCAGTTCTATCGGCCCGATGACTATCAGGGGGTCGAGGGGATCGACTACATCGACCGCACGAGCCTGAGCATCACGCTCAACCACAGTCCGTTCTCCTGGTTCAAGCACCGGCTTACCGTCGGGCCGGACATGACGAACAACAAGTCGTCACAGCTCGTCTTCCGCGATCCGACCGGGTACAACCCGTTCTTCGCCGCATCGCTCGGACAGAAGCAGACGTCGGCACTGCGCAGCACCTTCTTCACCACCGACTACAGCGCCAATGCTGACTGGGGGATCTCGAAGGACCTCATCGCGTCATCCGCGGTGGGGGTCCAGTACTACTACAAGCAGTTCGACCAGAACATCTCGCAAGGCTTCGAGTTCCCGGTCCCCGGTCCGGGCGATGTCGGAAGCGGCGCGCGGGTGGCGGCGTCGGAATCGTTCCAGGAAAACAAGACCTTCGGCGTCTACGGGCAGGAGCAGCTGGCGTGGAAGAACCGCGTCTTCCTGACCGCCGCCATGCGGGCCGACGGCAACTCGGCCTTCGGGGCCAACTTCGACGCGGCGTACTACCCCAAGTTCAGCGCCTCCTGGGTCATCTCCGAGGAGCCATGGCTCGCCAACTCGAGTGTCCTCTCGCAGCTCAAACTGCGCGGTGCATGGGGGCGAGCCGGGCTTCAGCCCGACGTCTTCTCCGCCATTCAGACCTATCAGGCAGCCGTGGGGTCGAACGGGGCCGGCGGCGTGACGCCGCGCAACTTCGGCAACCCGGACCTGAAGCCTGAAATTGGTGAGGAAACCGAGTTCGGCTTCGACGCGGGGCTGTTCAACCAGCGCGTGGGCATCGAGTTCACCGTCTACCGCAAGGACACCAAGGACGCGATCATCTCCGCGCCACTGCGTCCGTCGCGCGGCTTCCCCGGTGTGCAGTTCCTCAACATCGGCGCCACGCGCAACGAGGGAATTGAAGTCGGGCTCGACTTCTCGCCGATCAGCACCGCGCGGTGGGGGCTGGACCTGCGTGCAACGCTCGCCACCAACGACAGCAAGATCATCGATCTGGGCGGCGTTCCGCCCACGTTCGTGGGATCGAGCTACATCCAGCAGTTCAACGTGAAGGGGTACGCCCCGTCGGCCTACTTCTACAAGCGCATCAAGAGCGCCGACGTGGTGCCGGACCTCTCGTTGGCGCCGAACTGGATTCTCCCGCGTGCCACCAACGCCAAGTGCGAGGGTGGTGCCGACCTGAGTGATGGTGACGGGACGCTGGTCGACTGCGCGACCGCGCCGCGCCTCTACGCCGGTCGCCCAACGCCGTCGTACAACGGCTCGATGCAGGCCACGCTGCGCTTTGGCCAGCGCATCCGCCTCTTCACGCTGGTCGACTACCTCGGCGGCGTGAACGCGGTGGTGGGTGACGTGGGCGCGCAGCACACCTTCTTCCGCAACTCGCGCAGTTCCATCGACGGGAGCGACGCGATCCTTCAGGCGTGGCGCAACGACGCCAACGGTCCAGGGGCTTCGGGGGTCTTCGACGCGGGCTTCGCACGGCTGCGTACGGTCTCGCTCACCTACGACTTCCACCCACGCCTCGCCAAGCTGGCGGGCGCCACGCGCGGCTCCTTCACGTTCGCCGCCGAGAACATGGCGTTCCTGTGGCGTGCCCAGAAGGACGCGTACGGTGCCCCGTGGGTCGATCCCGAACTGCTGCCCAATCGTTCCACCGACGTCACGGGCAACGCCGGCTACACGCAGGAGTCGTGGCCGCAGCTCGCCCGCATCCGTGGCACGCTCCGATTCACCTTCTAACCGCCCACAAGCCAATGGAGACATCGATGAAGACGTTCCTGCATCGCCTGGCGCGTGGCGCGACGGCCCTCGCGGCCGTGAGCGGGCTCGCCGCCTGCGACAACATTCTCGAGGTCGAGTTCCCTGGGCAGATTCCCACGGAGCAGATCGGCGATCCATCGCTTGCCGCCGTCCTCGTTAGGTCGGCCGTCGGCGACTTCGAGTGCGCGTACAGCAACTACATGTCCGGCTCGGCGGTGCATTCCGACGAGTACGAGACGGCGAATTCCAACGTGCCGCTGGCCAACTGGGGAGAGCGAACGATCTCGCCCGACGAGACCGACTACTCGATCGGCACGTGCGAAGGCAACTTCGGCATGAACCTGACGCTGCACACGGCGCGGTTGCAGGCCGAGGATGCCACGAAGAAGCTCGGGGCCTGGACCGATGCGCAGGTGGCGGGGCGTGCCTCACTGCAGGCGCAGGCGAAGGTCTACGCGGCCTATTCGTACCTGCTGATGGGCGAGGGATTCTGCGAGGTCGCGTTCGACGGGGCGGCCCGACAGCCCCCGACCGCGGCACTCACGGCGGCGGAGTCGAGATTTGCCGAGGGCATCACCCTCGCGCAGGCCTCGGGCAACACGGACATGCTGAACCTGGCGCGCGTCGGCATGGCGCGCACCAAGATGGACCTCAAGAAGTGGGCGGAGGCGGCGACCTTTGCCGCGGCCGTGGCCGACGGCTACACCAAGAATGTCGACCGGGGCCAGGAGACCACGCGCCGCCACAACAAGCTCTGGCGTCTCGCCGAACAGACCGGCGCGTACACCGTGGCGACGGCATATCGAAGCATCGCCGACCCGCGTGTCCTCGTCGCAGATGCGGGGCGTGGCTCGTTCAACGCCGAAGTACGGCTCTGGGTGACGAAGAAGTACACGGGGCTCACCTCGCCCATGCGTCTGGCGAGCAAGATCGAGGCGAACCTGATTCAAGCCGAGGCGTTGGCGCAGCAGGGGCAGGTCGGGCCGGCCATGACGATCATCAATGCTCGGCGTGCGGCGGTCAGCCTTCCGGCGCTCACGGCGACCACGCAAGCAGAGGCGGTTGCCCACGTCATCGAAGAGCGCCGAAAGGAACTGAGCTTCGAAGGGGGCCACCGCCTGAACGATCTCCTCCGTTACAACATCGTGTGGAAGACGGGGTCGAACCCGTTCACCAATCGTCCGTACGGCAGCACGCGCTGCTGGCCGCACCCGACGCGTGAGATCAACGGCGTGTAGCGCGAGCGGTCGTGGCGGTGATCTGGTCTCGATCGCGAGTCGGCGGCACCGGACATTCCGGTGCCGCCGATTCGTTGAGAGGTGGCCGATATTGCGCCTCCGCCAGATCTCGGTATTTTCTCCGCACCATCGCACCCTCAACGTCCACCCTGCAGCGAGGAGGTGATCCATTGTCTACTGACCCAAGAACGGCGCGGATCGCCAGAGGCTGGTAAGCGTCACGTACCACCATCCGCACTGGCTGTCCGGCGCACCGCGCCGAGCGGTCACGTAACACGGGGGCCATGTCGCGTTAGGGCGCGACGTGGCCCCCGAACCGTTGGGGCCGTGGCGGACGGATGGCATTGCGTCGCTGGCGCGCGGGGGGGGGACGCCCGCCGCTGAAGACGGGGAGGGACGTCGATCAGTGCGCGGCCGCTAGCGCTCGGGGCGCGGCGACTCGATGACCCCCGGATACCACCGCTCCACGCAGGTCGGACACATCCCGTGGGTGAACTCTGCGTCGCTGTGGTCGCGGATGTAGACCTCGAGCGGTTGCCAGTCACCGACGTCGTCGCGGATCTTCTTGCACCCGGAGCAGATGGGGAGGAGGCCGGTGAGGGTCTTCACCTGCCCGAGCGCGTCCTGCAACTCCGTGATGAGGCGTGCCTGCTCGTCCTGCCATCGTTGGCGCTCCGTCACGTCCTGGAGGACGACAATGCGCGCTTCGGCGCTGGCGTCGCGGCCGGCGACCGTCAGGACGCGCACATCGAAGACACGATCGCCGATCTCGAGCGCGTGGCGTGGAGGCGGATCGCTGGCGCCTGACGCCGGCGCTGCCGACAGGGCTCGCTGCAGGACGTCGGACATGTCGCCGATCGGCAGCCGGCACTGCTCCAGCGTCATCCCCACGAGTCGTGCAGGGACGACACCAGCGAGCGAGGCGAAATGCTGGTTGACGTCCAGGATGCGCCCCTCGCGATCGACGATGAGGATCCCCTCGTGAAGGGTGTCGACGAGCACCTGACGCGCGACGGGGACGAGATCGAGGATTCGGTGACGGAACGCGCCCCACCAGAGCCCGATGCCTGTGAGGGCGATCCCGAACGGCATGGGATCGAAGGCCCGGGGGGCGATGCCCGTAATGAGCAGGATGTTCGTCGCGAGCGGGGCGACTACCCCGATGAGCAGCGGCGTGGCCTGGACGCGCGCCATCGATGCCCCTTCGCGTCGCGAGAAGAGCAGGAACGCGATGCTCGAGAGGATCAGCGCGTAGGCATAGCCAGTGAAGAGCCAGTACACCGGGCCGAAAGAGATGGCGGCGACGTGCGTGAGCTCGTAGGCCTCGCCAAACGAGACGTTGCTGACCATCCCGGCATCGTCTCGATACGAGGCGACGTGTCCCAACACGGGAATGGCGAAGAAGGCCGCCAGCTGCGAGCGGCTGAGGCGCGTGAGGCGTCCGGTGCGCTGGGCGATGAAGAGGAAGCTGGAGGTGGTGGCGAGGCCGATCGCGAGATACTTCACGCTGAGCAGTACACGCGCCGACACGGGATCGGCGAGCGCCATCGCCGCCACCAGGAAGGTCCACGCCCACGCCGCGCCCGAGAAGGCGAGGAAGTGCAGGGCGCCGGGAGCGCGACGGTGCCGCCAGGCGTACCCGACCGTCGCCCCGAGCAGGACGAGCACCACCACGATCAGGAGCAGGTATTCGACCTGAGGTTGCATGCTGGAGACTCGTGACAGGCTAAAGGCGTGGAGCGGTGAGGGTCACCGGGTGGCGCCCCCCCGGGCCAGGCGCGCCCGCGCGAGCTTCTTGATCAACGTCAGCGGGAGGGGATGATCTGGCTGGAATCGAATCGTCCCCTTTCCGTTGCACTCGAAGTCCGAGAGCGCCTCCGCGAACTCGCGTTCAAGCGCACCATAGATGGCGCAGTGCCGCGCCGCTGCGCCGAAATGGAAGAAGGCCTTGCCGCCGAGTCGAAAGGTCGGGAGCCCATAGCTGATGCACTCTTCTGCTTGGGGTACCGCCGACCGGACGGCCATGCGTACCCGCTGCAACGCCTCCCGCTGGTCGGAAGGGAGGGGGGCGAGGTAGGCGTCGATGGACGTGGGTGGCGTTGGAGGCATCGTGCTTGGGGTGCTGGTCGAATGGAACGGAGGCGCGGAGTGACGCGCCGGCGACTACGCCTTACGCGACGCGGGCGCGGCGTTGGGATTGCCGAGGCGCTTGAGCGCGAACATGGGACGCACCGGTTCGCGCCCATCCACGACGGCGGCAATGTGCTCCCCCAGCGCTGGCCCCACCTTGAAGCCGTGCCCCGAGCCGCCACCGGCAATCCAGACGTTGTCCATCCCCGGGTGGCGGTCGACGATGAAGTCGCCGTCCGTGCTGTACTCGTACTGGCAGACGCGCGTCTCCACGATCGGCGCCTTGGCGAGCGCCGGGAAGCGCCGGCGCACGAAGGCGCGCACGCGGGCTAGGGTGGCGGGGCGCACGATGCGCTCGAGCGTGTCCGGGTCGATTTCGTCGCCTAACGTGTCGTCGGCGGCCTTGAAGCCGCGCGCCTCGTTGCCCGGCATGCCGTAGAAGAGGCGATCGCTGAAGTTGGCCCACGCCGGCATCGCCGGATCGGTGAAGCGCGTGTCGCCCGCGGCGGTCCCGAAGTAGAACATCTCCTGCCGCGTGGCCCGCACACGCCGTCCAATGACATCGGGAAAGAGACGGCCCAGCCACGGGCCGCAGGCAAAGAGATAGCGATCGGCGGTGAGCGTCGTGCCGTCGGACAGCGCGAGCGACGTGAGCCTCGTGTTGCCCGGCGCGCCGAGTCGGGCCGCCGCGATGCGGAACTCCCCGCCTTCGCGCACGAACGCCTCGCGCACCGCCTCGCAGGCGGCGCGCGCGAGCAGCACCCCGGCCTCGGGCTCGAACCAGGTGTGGCGCACGCCGGTGAACGAGACCTGCGGCCAGCGCCGGGCCGCGTCGCTCGGCGCGACCTCTTCCAGCGGAAGCCCGTGCCTGCGCATCCCCTCCACCGAACGGCGGGCGAAGGCATCGTCGCTCCCGTCGAACATCCAGAGCGCCCCGGTGCGGGTGAGGAATCGGCGGTTCCACGACCGTTCGGACTCGCGCCACAACGCGTACGCGCGGGCGACCATGTCGATGTACGCCGCCTGCCCGTTGTACACGGCACGGATGAGGCGCGTCTCGCCGCCTGACGAGGCGCGCGAGTTCCCGGCGCCGTACGCGTCGACCAGGGTCACGCGATGGCCGGCGCGCCGCAGGTGCAACGCGGCCCACCCGCCAAAGGCGCCGGCCCCGATCACCGCGATGTGCTCGGCGGCGCCGTGCGGTTGCACGAAGAGCGAGCGCGGCAGGGAGCGGGTGAGCGGGAGTGTCGCGAGCGCGGCGACGGCTGAGCGACGGTCGATGCTCATGGGCGCGAGAGGGTGAGGGAGGCGGCGCAGTCGGCGATGCGCGACAGGGCGGCGTCGAGTTCGCCGGTGGACGAGGCGAAGGAGAGTCGGAGGCGCCCTTCGCCGTTCGCGCCGAACGAGGTGCCGTCGATCGCCGCGACACCAAAGTATTGCAGCAGGCGATCGGCGAACTGTGCCGACGTCAGGCCGTGCCGCCGCAGCAGCTCGGAGAAGTCGGGGAAGACATAGAAGGCCCCGTCGGGGGTGGGGCAGTGCACGCCGTCGATCGCATTGAGGCCGCGCACCAGCAGGTCGCGACGCGCGCGGTAGATCTCCACCTGCGCGCGCACGGAGTCCTGCGGTCCGGTCAGCGCCGCCACCCCGGCGCGCTGGATAAATGGGGCGACGCAGGTGTGTCCATTGGTCGCGAGGACGAGGAGCGGTTCCACCCAGGGGCGCGGCGCGACGATGTAGCCCAGCCGGTAGCCCGTCATGGCGTACGTCTTCGAGAAGCCGTCGACGATCAGCGTTTGCTCACGCGCGCCCTCGAAGGCCGCGAGCGTCGGGGCGAACGGGGCGTCGTAGACGAGGCGCGTGTAGATGTCGTCGGTGACGGCGGCCAGTCCGTGCCGCTCGACGAGGGCCGCCAGGCGCGCCATGGCCGGAGCGCCTAACGCCCCGCCCGTCGGGTTGTTGGGCGAGTTGAGCAGGATGGCGCGCGTGCGCGGGGTGATGCGCGCCTCGATGTCGTCCACGTCCGGGGCGTTGCGGCTGTCGACGCCGTACCCCACGGGGGTCGCCCCGGCAAAGCGCACGGCCGAGGGATAGATCGGAAAGCCCGGGTCGGGGACGAGCACCTCGCTCCCCGGCTCGGCGGTCGCGAGGATCGCGTAGAAGACTGCCGTCTTCGCGCTGGGCGTCACCAGCACCTGATCGGGGTGCGCGTGCACGCCGCGCGTGCGGAGGTCGTCGACGATGGCCGCGCGCAGCTCAGGAATCCCGTTGACCGCGACGTAGCGCGCATCGCCATCGCGTAGCGCCTGGATCGCGGCCTCCCCGACGTGCGCCGGGGCCGGGACGTCGGGGGCACCCAGTTCGAGGTGAATGACGTGCCGTCCGGTTCGCTCGAGCGCCTGCGCCCGGCGGAAGACGTCGAGGGCTCCCTCGCCCGAGAGGAGCTCGAGGCGTGTCGAGAGCAGGGGCGCAGGGGTGAGCGTCGGGAGCGTCACGGCGGGTGGCGTGGAGGAGCGGAGAACTTCCCTCGCTCGAACGGCAGGCGCCAGCCCTGTCCCGCCGAAGTGCGTCCCCGGACGACCGTTAGGCGACTTCCCGCTTGGCGCCCTGTCCGGTACGCCGCGACGTGTCGCAGGCTTCACTGCGGCGCTCGCTTGCGCCTCCCCCGACGCCGGAGTCGATCGCCGTCGCAGCTCGATCGTCCGCGCCGCCATCGCCGGCGGACTCCCGGATACGACAAAGCCCGCCGCTCGCGCGACGGGCCTTGCGTGGACTGATCCAGCTCCCGAGGAGGGACTCGAACCCCCGACATGGTGATTAACAGTCACCCGCTCTACCAACTGAGCTACTCGGGATCAGGCGGCGAAAAGTAGACGGGCCCCCAAGCCGGGTCAACCCGCCACGCTCACTCCGTAAAGGGCGAGGCAAATCCTTCCCAGTGCTGCGGTTACGCCGAACGTCGGCGCCGGGCAACCGGCCGTCGAGGGGCCGAAAGGCGCCCCCCGTCGTGTCTACATCCGCTTCAACTGGTCGATCAGCGACTGCCGGATGTCTCGCAACTCGCGCACGATCCGCACCTCGGGATTGGTGCGTGTGAGGAACGGGAGCGCCGTCTCGTTTCCGGTGAGCAGGAAGTCGCTGATGATGATCCGATACCATGTGTCGTCGCGCACGGGGCTGCCGCCGATCATGAGGACACCGCTCGAGTCGAAGGCGGCCCCCGACGCGTGCAGGAAACCGCCGCTCCCGGCGCTCTGGCGCCCGATCGTGAGCACCTGGCGCAGGAGCCGTCCGGTGAAGTCGGCGCGTACCGTGTTCCCCCCAAACGGGAGAATGCGGATGACGTCGTACTGGGTGAGCGGCCCCGGCGGGACGACGTCATCGATCCGAATCGACCCGCCGTTGAAGATGGCCACCTCGGCGTCGCTGGCCTCGGCGCGCATCCCGGCGAGGATCGCGTCGCTCAGCGCGCCGCTGCGCGTGCGCACGACCGTCTCGCGCCCATCGAGCGGGGCGCGTAGTGTGGCGACGAGCTGTTCTGGGGCGAACCCCTGGCTCCGGTAGCCGGCGAAAGCGGCGTCGATCCAGCGCTGCACCTCGACGTTGACGGCGCTGTCGGAGCGCATGGCGTCGGTGATGGGGATGAGCGTGCTGGTGATGCGAGGACGTGTGCCGCGCGCGGCGGGCTCGATTCGCACCACCGCGACGGTCCGCACGTTCGCGTCGCCCTTGATGATGGGGGTGAAGTTGGGGCCGCGTTGCAGGAGGTAGTTCTCGTGCTCGTGGCCGCCGAGGATCACGTCGATCGACGGGATCTCTTCCGCGACGCGCTGATCCTGCGCCACGCTCAGGTGGGTGAGCCCGATGAGGATGTCGACCGAATCCCGGATCATCGCGGCGTGCTGCCGCAGCGAAGCCAGCGGGTCGGTGTAGCGCACCCACGGCTGGGGGTTGGACGGGATGACGACGCCCACCAGCCCCACGCGCAGCGTCCGCCCGCCAGACGCAACGGAGACGATCGCATGCGGGAGGATCCCCGGGAATGGCCGCCCGGCGCTGTCGGTCACGTTGGAGGCGACGTACTTGAAGCGGGACTCGACGACGCGCGCACGAAAGGCACTCTCGCCGATGTCGAACTCGTGGTTGCCTAACGTGGTCCAGTCGAGCCCCGTGGCGTTGAGCACCGCGACCATCTGCTTCCCGGCCAGCCGTTCCCCGTTCACGCGGGCGGTGCCGAGCGCCGACGGCGAGTAGAGGTCGCCGCCCAGCGTGGTGAGGACGGGGCCCACGGAGTCGGCGAGGCGCTGGCGCAGGGCGGCGACGCGCGCGAGTCCGCCGGAGCGCCCCCCCTCCACCGGGGTGATCTCGTAGATGTCGTTGAAGTGGAGGACAGTGAGGTGTGGTGTGTCGTTCGCTGGTGGCGGGGGGGCCCCCACCGTTCCGCGCGCACCGGGCGTACAGGCGACCAGGAGGGTTGCGACGAACGGGGCGACGGCGACGGCAAGACGAGACATCACGACCTCAGGCTGTGCGAGTCGGAAGGGAAGCTAGCCGCGGCGTGCGGGAGCGTCATCGCCGAAAGCCCCGACGCCGGGCCCGCTTCCCCCACACGCATCACGCCCCCACGTTGCTACCCACGCGTCGTCCTGTCCCCAGCGTTCGCTGGGGCGTGTGTGCCGGCCCCAGCGTTCGCGGGGGCGTGCGTTCCGCCTACAGATCCTCTCATGCGTCCTCTCGCCATCATCACCGGTGCCAGTGAAGGGATCGGTCGAGATCTCGCCGATCTCTATGCCTCGGATGGGCACGACGTTCTGCTCGTGGCGCGCCGCGACGCAGCGCTGCGTGCGTTGGCCGCGGAGCTCGAACAACGTCATGGCATCACGGCCACGGTGGTCGCCGCCGACCTCGCGTCGCGCGCCGGGTGCGACGCCGTCGTGGCCGCGTGCGCGGGGCACGAGTCGCGGGTGGTCGCGCTGGTGAACAACGCGGGGCTCGGGGCGGTGGGATGGTTCCACGAGATCGCGTGGGAGCGCGAGCAGGTGCAACTCGACGTGAACGTCACGGCGCTCACCTACCTCACCTTTCGCGTGCTGCCGTGGCTGCGCCGGAACGGGCGGGGGCACATCATGCAGATGGCGTCGGTCGCGGGCTTTCAGCCGGGGCCGTTGTCGGCGGTCTACTACGCCAGCAAGGCGTTCGTGGTCTCGTTCAGCGAGGCGCTGCACAACGAGTCCATTGGGAGCGGGGTCACGGTGACGGCGGTCTGCCCCCGTCCAACGATCACGGGATTCCAGCGCGTCTCGGGCGTGGTGCCCGGGGCTCGCGCGGGGGGGGCGCCGCCGATGTCGTCGCGCGCGGTGGCGGAGCTGGCGTATCGCGGGACGCGCGCCGGGAAGCGGATCGTGTACACCGGCTTTCGCAATCGTGTGGCGTCGATGTTGGGCCGCTACATGCCGCGCAGCTGGTCGGCGGCGGTGGTGCGGCGCATCCAGCGCTCGCGGCTCGGCTAGTGTGAGGGGTGGACGGCGCGTGCGGTGCTGCCGAGCGATCGCTGTACACGCGAGGGATCGCCTTGCCGAAACGCCCCGCTGAATCACCTCGCTGAGGCGCCGCGCGGTCCCTTCGCTTGCCAAACTATCGCCGCGCCGCCGCTCCGCGCCTGGATGATGGGTTCACCTGCGCCCGCGTATCCGCCCCCAGGACCTCCTGCAGGAAGCGTCCGGTGTGCGAGGCGGGGGTGGCCGCGACTTCCTCGGGGGTCCCCATCGCCACGATGGTCCCGCCGCCGTCGCCCCCCTCGGGGCCGACGTCGATGATCCAGTCGGCGAGCTTGATGACGTCGAGGTTGTGCTCGATCAGCAGTACGGTGTGCCCCGCCTCCACGAGCCGGTCGAGCACCTCGGCCAGCTTGCGCACGTCTTCCAGGTGCAACCCGGTCGTCGGCTCGTCCATGAGGTACAGCTTGCGCCCGGCGGCCTTGGCGGACAGGGTGAGTTCGCGCGCGATCTTCACGCGCTGGGCCTCGCCGCCCGACAGCGTGGTCGCCGGCTGGCCGAGGCGCAGGTAGCCGAGCCCCACCTGTTGCAGCTGCCAGAGGGCCTGGCCCAGCTTCTCCTCATACGGGAAGAAGCGGATCGCCTGGTCCACCGTGAGCTGCAAGACGTCGTGGATCGACTTCCCGAAGAGCGTGACCTCGAGGACCTCGGCCTTGAAGCGGCGGCCGGCACATTCGTCGCAGGGGACGAAGACGTCGGCCATGAAGACCATTTCCACCTCGAGGTAGCCGGCGCCTTCGCACTTCTCGCAACGTCCCCCCTTCACGTTGAAGGAGAAGGTCGAGGCCGTGTACTTGCGCTGCCTGGCGAGCGGGATCTGCGAGAAGATGCGGCGGATCTCATCGTAGGCCTTGATGTACGTCACCGGGTTGGAGCGCGGCGAACGCCCGATCGGCTCCTGGTCGATGAGGACGACGGCGTCCAGCGACTCGTAGCCGGTGAGCGTGTCGTAGGCGCCGACCTTCTCCCCGAGGTGCTGCTTGGCGCTGTGTTCCCCGGTGAGGCGGAACTCGAGGGCGCGATACAGCACGTCGTGGATGAGGGTGCTCTTGCCCGAGCCCGAGACGCCGGTGACGGCGGTGAGCGTGCCTAACGGGATCTTCACGTCGACGCCGCGCAAGTTGTGCTCGCGGGCGCCGGTGAGGGTGAGCCACCGTGGCCCGGTACGCCGCCGCTGGTCGGGGAGGGGGATCGTGCGCGCCCCGGTGAGGTACTGTCCGGTGAGCGGTGAATCGGCCGCCTCGGACACCGGCCCGTCGAAGACGACGTGTCCCCCCTGTTCGCCCGACGCCGGCCCGAGCTCGATCATGTGATCGGCGGCGCGGATCGCCGCGAGGTCGTGCTCGACGATCAGCACCGTGTTGCCGCGGTCGCGCAGGCGCGCGAGCAGGGCGAGGAGTCGATCCAGGTCGCGCGAGTGCAGCCCGATCGACGGCTCGTCGAGCACGTACAACGTGTCGACCAGCGACGAGCCTAACGCGTTGGAGAGCGAGATGCGTTGCGCCTCGCCGCCGGAGAGCGTGCGCGTGGCCCGGTGCAGCGAGAGATACGTGAGTCCCACGTCGCAGAGAAAGCGCACGCGGTCGCGCGCCTCGCGCAGGATGTGGTCCGCCACCTCCTGTTCGAACGGCGACAGGGCGAGTCCGTCGAGCCAGGCGCGCAGCTGGTCGATGGACAGCGCCGACACGTCGGCGATCGTGAGGCCGGCCACGCGCACGTTGAGCGCGTCGGTCTGCAACTTGGTCCCGCGGCAGGTGCCGCACTCCTTGGCCGACTGGTACTGCCGCAGGAAGACGCGGATGTACTGCTTGTAACGCTTCTCCTCGAGGTCGACCAGGAAGGGGAAGATCCCCTTGTAGCCGCGTCCGCTGTGATGCAGGAGGCGGTGGCGCACGTCGGCGGCGAGCGCGAGCCACGGGACGCTCGTGTCGATCCCCTCCTTCTTGCAGTACTCGGCCAGCGCCCGGCGCTTGTTCTCGTACCGGGGCTTGGTCCACGGATCGATGGCCCCGTCGCGCACCGACCGCTCGACGTTAGGCACGATCAACGACTCGTCATACTCGAGCACGGCACCAAAGCCGTTGCACGTGGAACAGGCGCCGCGCGGGTTGTTGAAGCTGAAGAGCTGCGGCGACGGGGCCGGGGCACGCGTGCCATCATTCGGGCACTCGAAGCGCTCGGTGAAACGCAGAAGACGGGAAGACGGGAAGACGGGAAGACGGGACAACGCGCTGCTCGGCCCTTTCTCGTCTTCTCGTCTTCTCGTCTTCTCGTCTTCCTGCAAGATGACCGCACAGTCGCCCTCCCCCTCGCGAAACGCCGTGGACACCGCCTCCGCGATGCGCCCCCGCAGCTCCGCTGTCGCCGAAAGACGGTCGACCACCACCACCAGCTCGCCGACCTTGGTCAGGTCCAGCTTCTCCGCCGCGAAATCGTCGACGTGCAGCGTGCGGCCGTCGGCCACCACGCGCAGGAAGCCCTGCGCGCGCAGGTTCTCGACCACCACGGCGTGCGTCACCTTCGACGACAGGCGCAACGGAAAGCCCACCTGCATGCGCGACCCTTCAGGGAGCGCGAGCAGGCGGTCCGTGACCGACTCCACCGTGTCGGGAGTCATCTCGCGCCCGCACAGCGGACAGTACGTGTGCCCCACGCGCGCCCACAGGAGGCGCAGGTAGTCGTAGATCTCCGTCGCCGTCCCCACGGTCGAGCGCGACGACTTGGTCGGGTTCTTCTGCTCGATCGCCACCGCTGGGGAGATCCCCTCGATGGAGTCGACGTCGGGCTTCTCCATGCGCTCGAGGAACTGCCGCGCATACGACGACAGCGACTCCACGTAGCGCCGCTGCCCCTCGGCGTAGATCGTGTCGAAGGCGAGCGACGACTTGCCCGAACCCGACGGGCCGGTGACGACGGTGATCGCGCGGCGCGGGATGGCCACGTCGATCCCCTTGAGGTTGTGCTGCCGGGCGCCCCGGACGAGAATCGCGTCCTTCACAGGGGGAAAAGCTAATCGGCGCCCCCCGCTGCCGGGCGTCGGTCGCTCCGGCTACCGTTCGCGGGAGATGCCGCCCACCCCCCCAGACTCGAGCGAGGAAGACGTCCTCGGCAAGGCGTATGACGCGCGCCTCGCCCGGCGACTCCTGCGCTACGCCTGGCCGTACCGCGCCCTCATCGCCTCGTCGCTCGCCCTGCTGGTGATCGACGGCGCGTTGCAGCTGGTGGGCCCCCTGCTCACGCGACGGGTGATCGATGTCGCCATCCCCGCAGGCGACGCCACCGCGATCCTCCACGCCGCCCTCCTCTTCGGCGGCACCCTGCTCGCGCAGTTCGGCTGCACGTACGGCGAAACCGTCCTGACCGCGCGCCTGGGCCAGCGCGTCATGCACGACCTCCGCACGCAGCTCTTCGCCCACCTCCAGCGACTCCCCGTCGCCTACTTCGACCGCAACCCCGTCGGGCGTCTCGTCACCCGCGTGACCTCCGACGTAGAGTCGCTGAACGAGCTGTTTACCTCCGGGGTCGTCGCCGGACTCGGCGACGTCTTCACGCTCCTGGCCATCAGCATCCTGATGCTCGTGGTCGACTGGCGGCTCGCCCTCGCCGCCTTCGCCGTCATCCCGCTGGTCGTGATCGCGTCGAACGTCTTTCGGGTGCGCGTGCGCGAGGCGTATCGCGCCATTCGCACCCGGATCGCGCGCATCAACGCCTTCCTGCAGGAACGGCTCTCGGGGGTGCGCGTGGTGCAGCTGTTCGGACGAGAGGGCGACGAGGCGAGGCGTTTCGACGCGCTCAACAAGGACCACCTCGATGCGCACCTCACCTCGATCACGATCTATGCGCTGTACTTCCCGATCATCGAGCTCCTGACGACGATCGCGATCGCCGCCATCCTCGTCGCGGGCGCCGCGCGCGTCGACCTGGCGACGCTCTCGGTCGGGACGGTGGCTGCCTTCCTGCAACTCGTCCGGCGCTTCTTCGAGCCGCTGCAGGACCTCTCCGACAAGTACAACACGCTGCAGCAGGCGATGGCGGCGAGCGAGCGGATCTTCGCGCTCCTGGACGAAGAATCGGACGTGCGACGAGCGACGGGAGACGCGAGTGCCAGCGCGCTTGGCGCGTCGGCCAACGGGCGGGCACTGCCGGCGCAGGCGACCGACTCATCCCGCGCCAGCACAACGCCCGGCGACGCCGCGGCTCAGTCCGATCCCCGTCTTCGATCCCCCGTCTCGATCGAGTTCCGCCACGTCTGGTTCGCCTACGCCGCGCCGCATGCCGCCGCCGGCGACACCGCCGAGCGCCCGCCGGAGTGGGTGCTGCGGGACGTCAACTTCGTCGCACGTCCTGGGCGCACTCTCGCCATCGTCGGGCACACGGGGGCGGGAAAGACGACGATCATCAACCTCCTGCTCGGCTTCTATCAGCCGCAGCGCGGCGAGATCCTGATCAACGGGATCGACCAGCGCGATCTCCCCGTGGCCGACGTGCGGCGCCTGATCGGCTACGTGCAGCAGGACATCTTCCTGTTCGCGGGCGACATCGCCTCCAACATCCGGCTGTCGACGCCGCTCACCGATGCGCAGGTGCGCGACGCGGCGACACGTGTGGGGGCCGATCGGCTGGTGCAGCGACTCCCCGGTGGGTATGGCTACGCGCTCGGCGAACGCGGGAGTTCGGTGAGTGTGGGGGAGCGACAGCTCCTGTCGTTCGCGCGCGCGATCGCGGCCGATCCCGCCGTCCTCGTGCTCGACGAAGCGACCAGTGCCGTGGACAGCGAGATCGAGGGGGAGATCCAACGAGCGTTGGCTGAACTGATGCGCGGGCGCACGACGATCGCCATCGCGCACCGCCTCAGCACCATTCGCGATGCGGACGAGATTCTGGTCATGCACCATGGCGAAGTGCGCGAGCGCGGGACGCACCGCGAGTTGCAGGAGATGGGGGGATTGTATGAGCGGCTGACACGTCTTCAGACCGGTGTCGTGAGGGGCGCATGACCAAGTGGCGCCTGAGCTTGCGGCCCCAGCGGTGCGCGGGGTAGTTTCCGCCCCTTGGCCCGGGCATGTCCCCTGCAGGATCGTGTTGTCACGTCCCGTCGTCGTTCCCGATTTCAACCGAACGCATGCCCTATCTCCAGCACCAAGACGCGCACTTTCCGCTCGCTCAGGGCGAGACGCGCGTGGGGAGGGGAGTCGGGGCCGATGTGTGCGTCCCTCCCGGTGCTGAACCCGGCGATGTCGCTGATGCCGCGCTCGTGGCCGTGGTGATAGCCCCGGATGGCGCGGCATCGCTGCGTGTGGTGCAGGGCGATGCCGGCGTCTTCGTGAACGGCGTCCCCGTGGGACGCGAGCCCGCCCCGCTGCTGCACGGCGACCGCGTGGCGATCGACGGGTGCGAGCTGCGCTTCGCGGACGAGCAGCAGGGGGGAGTGACGCTGGAGGTCCCCACGCAGGGCGATGTGCGCGTGGCGACGCCGAGTGCGGGGATTGGTGAGGCGCGCTCCCGCGGACGCCTCGTCTCGCTCACCGATGGTCGCGAGTACGCCGTCCCGCCGGAGGGGCTGACGCTCGGGCGTGATGCAGGGTGCGACGTCGTCGTGGCCGCCGCCAACGTGTCGCGCCGGCACGCGCGCATCACGCCGGGGCCCGGAGGCTACGAGTTGGTCGACTCCAGCACCAACGGCGTCCTGGTCAACGGGGCGCGCGTGCAGGGGGCCTTGGGGTTGGCGCGCGGCGACACGGTGCGTATCGGCAACGACGAGTTCCGCTTCTACGCCGACGCAGAGCCGCCGGTCCCACCCCGGTCGCTCCTCGACGTCCCGTCGCTGCAGGCGACGGCGGCGATTCCGGCGATCAAGCGCCCGGTCGTCGCCCCCACACCGCCGGCGACACCGTCCGCGCCATCGCCGTCGCGTACCCCGGATCTCTCGCTGATGCCGGGAGTGGGGCCGGTCGCGCCGCGCACCCCTGCGTCGGACGCCGCCCCCGTGGGTGGGGCCCCGGTGCTGCATGAGGCGTCGTCCGCGGCCTCGCGCCGCAAGGGGACGCTGGCGGTGCTCGAGATCCTCAACGAGG
>ERZ795061.803-NODE-803-length-31363-cov-8.705507_pt1 | contig 31363 bp, 27 predicted proteins | sample MGYA00375145_ERZ795061 | MGnify/ENA primary metagenome ERZ795061 (study PRJEB30190, sample SAMN05720144) | anaerobic digester metagenome | isolation source: active sludge of municipal wastewater-treating anaerobic digesters | place: USA | collected 2014-12-22 ... | reverse complement strand
CCTTAACCCCTCGCCACAATTCCAACGCGACGCGCCGCTGCTCCGCCGTAGTCGCCGCTGTGATGTCATCGCTCAAGCAAACAGCGGACGCGCTCACATTGTGGTGTGTGTTCATTCGAAGGGGCTGGGACCCCCCGATGGAACAGATGAGCACCCTGACAATGACTGCCTCGCGCGCGCGCCCTGCTCTTGCAGGAGCGCTGATGGCCGCAACGTGCCTTGTGCCTGCCGCTTACGCGCAGGACGGAACGGTTTCCAAGAGTGACGTTGGCGGAGGATCGCTGCTGCTGCAGTCGGCGACGCCGGGCCGCTATGTCGAGGCGCCGCTGGTGGCGGCCGATGTGAAGATGGAGATTGCGGGGCCGGTCATTCGAACGACGCTGACCCAGCGCTTCACCAACCCGACCGACAAGTGGGTTGAGGGCGTTTACGCGTTTCCGCTTCCCGAGGACGCGGCGGTGGACACGCTGCGCATCGTGATCGGTGATCGCTTCATCGAGGGCGATATCAAGGAGCGGCAGGAAGCGCGCATCATCTATGAGGAGGCGGCCGCCAACGGGCAGCGCGCGGGCCTTGTGGAAGAAGAGCGGCCGAACCTGTTCACGACGTCGCTGGCCAATATCGGGCCGGGCGAGACGGTGGCGATCCAGATCGAGTACCAGGACAAGGCGCGGCTGGACAATGGCGTGTGGTCGACGCGGTTTCCGCTGGTGATTGCGCCGCGATACAGCCCGAAGCCGGAATATGGCCTTGTGGCGAGCCGCGACGGGCCGATGATTTCGGTTGAAGACCCGGTGCCGGATCGCGCGCGGATCACGCCACCGGTTCTGCATCCGGCGCATGAGCCTTCGAGTGTTGAGGGTCTGCGGCTGCCGGTGAACTTCGACATTTCGCTGGAAGCGGGCGTGCGGCTGGCTGACATTTCATCGCAGACGCACGGCCTCGTCGTGACGCGGGTGGATGGGGACACCGCGCACATTTCGCTGAAGGATGGCGAGGTTCCGGCCGACCGGGACTTTGTGCTGAGCTGGAAGCCGGAAGCCGCCGCGACACCGACGGCCGGGCTGTTCCGTGAGACACGCAATGGCGAGGACTATCTTCTCGCCGTGGTGAACCCGCCGGCGATGAAGGTTGAGGGACAGCGGCGCGATCGCGAGACGATCTTCGTGATCGACAATTCCGGCTCGATGTCGGGCGAGAGCATGGACCAGGCGAAGGTGGGGCTTCTGCTGGCGCTTGATCGGCTGGCGCCGTCGGATGAGTTCAACATCATCCGGTTCGACGACACGATGGACATGCTGTTCACCACCGCTGTTGCGGCGAGCGAGCAGAACATCGCGCGAGCGAAGCGCTTTGTGTCTTCGCTGGAGGCGAATGGCGGGACGGAGATGTTGCCCGCGCTGAAGGCGGCGCTGGTGGATGGCGACAAGAAGAACACCGACGAGGTGCGGCAGGTGGTGTTCATCACCGACGGCGCGATCGGGAACGAGGACGAGCTGTTCAGCGCCATTCATGATGGGCTGGGAAGGTCTCGCCTGTTCACGGTGGGCATCGGGTCAGCGCCCAACGCCTATTTCATGACGCGCGCGGCGCGGCAGGGGCGCGGCACGTTCACCTACATGGACGATGTCTCGCAGGTGACGGCACAATCGGCCAAGCTGTTTGCGGCACTGGAAAATCCGGTGATGACGGATCTGGTGGCAGCGTTGCCCAGCGGCGTGAGCGAAGTGTTTCCTTCGCCCCTGCCCGATCTTTATTCGGGCGAGCCGGTGACGCTGGTGCTGAAGGCGAGTGAGCTTTCGGGCGACCTTGTTCTTTCAGGCATGCTGAACGGGCAGAAGTGGACGTCGACGCTCTCTCTCGCGCAGGCGGGGGAATCGACCGGCATTGCGCAGCTGTGGGCGCGGGCGAAGATCGCGGGGATTGAGGAGACGCGGTTTGCGGGGGCCTCGCCCGAGCAGGTGGATGCGGGCGTGCTGAAGACGGCGCTCGATTTCCATCTTGTCTCGCGGCTGACCAGCCTGGTGGCGATCGACAAGACGCCGGCGCGGCCGGTGGGCGAGCGTCTGACCACGCGCGAGATTGCGAGCATGCTGCCGAAGGGGTGGGACTTTGGCGCGGTGTTCGGGCCGGAGGCGGAGGCGCGCGCGCTGAAGCTTGATCGGCTTCCCGACGCGGTGATGCAGCACATCAATGGGCGCGCCGCGCAGGCGAAGCCCGCGACGGACGAGACGCTGCGCCTGCCGCAGGGTTCGACCGGATGGGAGCTGATGCTCGCCTTCGGACTGACAGTGATGCTTTTCGGCGCCGCTCTCCTGCGGCGTGGACGTTCGGCCATCGGACTGCGGGGACAGGCTTTGACAGCCGGTGTCGGTCCAATGCGCCCAACGTCTTCGCGGGACTAAGCGCTGGCCGGCCGCCCGTCTCTTCACTGGCCTCGCTGGTGGAGGGACGGGTTGGCGGGAGGTGGAGTGAGTGAACATGGCTTCGACGCGAAAATTTGCAGCGCTGGCTTTGCTGATCGGCGGCGGACTGATCGCCATCCAGGCGGCGTGGATTCCGGCCAAGGCGCAGGTGGCGCAGGTTCTGATGGAAGGCGCATGGGAGACGCAGGTTGCGACGGGGAAGGCCACGCGGCCGTGGCCGTGGGCGGACTTCACGCCGGCGGCGCGGTTGTCGTTTCCCTCGCTCGGCCGCGATGTGCTGGCGGTGAGTGATGCGGGCGGGGAAGGCATGGCGTTCGGGCCGATCCAGATGGCGGCGGCCGTCGCGCCGGGCGAGCGCGGCGTTGCGGTGTTTGCCGCGCATCGCGACACGCACTTTGCGTTTCTGAGCGAGCTTGAGGTGGGGGACGAGGTGTTGGTGGAGACGCCCGATGGCGCGCGTGCGTTTCGCGTGACGGGATCAGAGGTGGTGAACTGGGATCGCTCGGGGATTGTTGCGCATGATGGCGGGCGACCGCGCATGGCGCTGACGACGTGCTGGCCGCTGGACGCGAAGACGCCGGGGCCGATGCGGTTTGTGGTTTGGGCGGAGGCGGCGGTCGCCGCGAGGCCCTCTCCGTCTCGCTGACTTCGTCAGCGATCAACCTCCCCCAGTTGCGTTGCAACTGAGGGAGGCAAGAGCGCCCTACTCTTTCAACGTCACTCTCAACCGCCATGCCGTTTCCGGCTTGAGCCATTTCTTTGCCATGGCCTGGACGTCCGCCGGGGTGATGCTGCGGTAGTGGGTGGCTTCGGAGCGGATGTACTCGAGGCCGCTTGGGTCGTCGTGGACGTTGCCGAGGAGTTCGGTCCAGTAGCCGATGTTGGCGGCCTGGTTGCGGCGGGACTGTTCGATTTTCGGCTGGACGACGCGGTCGATCTCGCCTTGCGGCTGGGGAACGGTGGCGAGGTCAGTCGCGATGCGCTGGATCTCGTTCTGCACATCGTCGATCAGTTCGGGCGGGGCTTCCACGGCGACGGCGATGTAGCCGTAATCCGGCAGGAAGGTGGGGAAGTCCACGATCTCCATCGGAGAATACGTGGCGCCGCCTTCGGAGCGGAACTTGCGGGTGGCGTTGTCGCGCAGCATCTGGCCGAGGACGTAGCCGATGCGCTCTTCGCGGATCGACTTGAACGCGCCCTGGTAGGTGGGCCAGCCGATCAGCGCGTAGCCCTGGTCGGCGCGGCCTTCGTGCGGGAGCGTGGTGGTGCCCGGCTTGGGGAAGTCCACGTCGCGCCAGTCGGATGGCTCCTTGAAGGGCGGGCGCGGGGGAAGTGCGCCCATGGTGCGGGCCACTTCGGCGATGACGGCGTCGGGGCGGATGTCGCCGACGACGATGACTTCGATGGGAGAGTTGTCGACGATCGGCTTGATGTATTTCACCGAGTCTTCCGGCTTCCACGACTTGCGCATTTCCGAGGTGTTGATGGTCCAGCGCAGATCATCGCCATGGACGAGGCGATCGAGTTCGCGCTCGAGCACGCCCGAGGGCGTCATCAGCATGGAGGCGTCGACGGCGTCGGCCTGTGACATCCATGTGGCCCAGTCGTCGGCGCGATAGGCCGGGTCGCTGAGCATGGCGGTCATCAGCTCCATCTGGAGGCCGAATTCATCACGCGGGGTGATGTTGAAGTTCTCGAGCGAGTAGGCATCGTCGAGCGTGCGGGCGACGACGCCCACGCGCTTGCCGGCCAGCGTGCGACCCTGTTCGGTGACGGTGAGCTTGCCGAGGCCGCCGGAGGACCAGAGCGAGAGGCCCATGTCAGAGGCGTCGATGACGTTCATCGGCATCTGCAGGCGGCCGCGGCCGATGCGGACGCGGATGTTCACCAGGTCCTTGTTGGAGGGCATCGGCTTGACGGTGAGCTTCACGCCGTTCTCGAACTCGACCAGCGTGACGTCGAGGTCGGCGACGTATTCGCGCGACTTGACGACGCCCGGCTCGCCGAAGCTAGCGTAGGGCCAGGGCTTCACGCCTTCCGGCACGTAGGCCGTGACAGGCGCGGTCCATGCTTTGTTGAAGGCGGCGCGCAGGGCGGCCTCGCCTCCCGGCGGCGGCGTGCTGCCGCGATAGAGGAGGTCGGGCTTGTCGCGGAAGCGGGTCTTGAGGGAGGCGTTCACCTCAGCGAGCGTGATGGTGGGCGCCTGTTCGAGCAGGAGGGCGTAGCCCTGCTGCAGCGAGACGAAGGGCAGGTCCGCAGCCACCATGTCCGCGGCGATTTCGACCTGGGCCACCGACGTGCCGGTGCGGCCGCGTTCGGCTTCGCGCTTGGTGGCGTCGATGACGAGGCGGAGCTGTTCGTCAAGTTCTTCCTGCGTGATGCCGAACTCCACCGCCTGGCGGTGTGCCTTCACCATCACGTCAAGTGCCTTGAAGGTGTCGGTGATACCGACCGTGGTGGCGATCTGGCCGCGCCAGACTTCGGGGATGGCTGCGGCGCCGGCATTGCCGATGCGCGCGGCGGGCTTGCCGGCGGCTTCGTTGAGGCCCGGCAGGCGGCGCGCGATGACGCCGGAGGCGAGTTGTTCAACCAGCACGCGGCGGCGTTCGGCCTTGGTGTGGGGGCGTTCGGTATAGGGTTCGAACCAGCGCAGCATCAGGTTGGTGTCGGTGGCGCCGGCTGTGGTGATGATCGCGACATCGGGCGACGCAGGCTTGACCGTGATCGGCTTGGGGTCCTTGCCGGGTTCGCCACGGCCGCGCCAGTCCTGGAAGGCGCCGGTGATGGCGGCGGTCATCTGGTCGATGCGGACGTCGCCGACGATGATCAGCGTGGCGCGCTCGGGCCGATAGAAGGCGTCGTAGAAGCCGCGGATGGTCGCGGGCGTCACCGTCTCGATGATGTTGCGCAGGCCGATGGGCGAGCGGCCATAGGGATGATTGCCCAACTGGAGCTGCAGGAAGGCCTTGCTGGCTTCCAGCGCAGGGCCGGCGCGCGAGCGTTCCTCGGCCAGCACGACGCCACGTTCGGCGTCGACCTTGTCGGGCTCGATCAGCATCGAGGTGACCAGTTCGCGCATCACGCTGAGGCCGGTGTCGAGGGAGACCTGGTCGTTGCGCGGGAGGTCGATGATGAAGGTGGTGGTGTCGGGGCCGGTGGAGGCGTTGACGTCCGCCGCCATCTGCAGGCCGATGCCTTCGAGGGCGCGCTGGACTTCGCCGTCGGGATACTTCGCGGTGCCACGGAAGGCGAGGTGTTCGAGGAAGTGGGCGACGCCCTCCTCGCCCGGACGCTCCTGCATCGAGCCGGCGTCGATCAGCAGACGCATGGCGACCTGACCCGGCGGCGTGCGGTTCGGCAGGATGACATAGCGCATGCCGTTGGGCAGCTGGCCGAGCTGGTAGTCGGCATCATGCGGGAGGTCTCCCCGGTCCCGCGCCCAGCCGCGATGTTCGACGGCGGGCTGGGTGACGCGGATGGTCTGGCCCTGGGTGGGGTTCTGGGCGGTGGCGACCAGCGTGGCGGCGCCGAGGCCCAGCGCGAGCGCAAGGCCGCCCAGCGACAGGGTCAGGTTTTTCAGCAGTCTCATCATTCCTCCGGGAATTACCCGTTGTTTGCCCGAAGCTTCAGGTTTCCTGAAGCGATGGCAAGGGTGTTCGGCTGTGGCGTTGGCGCCCTATTGTCCCGCCCTGAAGCGGGCCTCGACTTCGCGGGCGATTTTCTTCGGCGTGATGGCGCAGAAGCTCTGGACCATCCAGCCCTTCAGGGGCTCGATTTCTGGCTGGATGGGGTTGTCGGGGCCAAATCGCATGATCACCCAGTTGTGTTGCAGGAACCAGCCCTTGCTCTCCTGAACGAAGGGCAGGTCCCGGACCATCTCGGCCGATATGGGCAGTTTCATGATCATTGTGAGATGGCCGGGAAGCTCGTTCCTGTCGCCGAAGACGAAGAACATCTTCTTCCGGAAATAGAGCGCCCGTGTGGGGACCCAGCCGAGGCCGTGGGAGGTTTCGGGAAGGGTGAGGCCAAACGCGGTGAGTTCGGCTTCGGCGCGATCGAGAGGCGACTGCTTCTTCTGGGGGCGACCCTTTGTCATGCGGGGATATTGGACCAACACTTCATGCCGATACAGAGTCTCTGCTGCCCGTTTGTCACGCATCGGGCATCAATTCTTCGCCCCTCGCCCCACGTCATGGTTTGACGGCGGGGGCCGATGCGCCGTACCGGTTGGCCATTCGGGAGAGGGACTAACATCATGCGTATCGCATTCGCCGTGTCCGCCATTTTCGCTCTGGCCGCCTGCGCGGCAGCGCCGACCGAGCCGGTCACCAGCATGGCTGTCGCGCCAGCGGCTGCGCCCAAGGCGCTGGAGATCACCGAGGCGAGCTTTGGCTGCATCCGCGACATGAAGCCGGTGCGCGGGTTCTATGTCGGCAACCTGCTGGGCGATGTCGACGCCACGATCGCAGCGGCCAATGCACCCGACGGCGCAAGGTATCCGGTGGGCTCTGTCGTGCAGCTGGTTCCGGGCGAGGCGATGGTGAAGCATCCGGCCGGGTACGATGCGGCGACGAATGACTGGGAGTTCTTCGAGCTGGACGTGAAGCCGGGCCAGCCGACGAAGATCCGCGTGCGCGGCACGACGGAAGTGGTGAACCAGTTCGGCGGCAACTGCCTGTCCTGCCATGCACCCGCGGTGAAGTTCGACATGATCTGCGAGCAGACGCATGGCTGCCTGCCCATCCCCGTGACGCCGGTGATGGCGCGCGCGATCCAGAAGACCGATCCGCGTTGCGCGCCGACTGCGCTGGCCGACGACGAGAAAGCGGCCCTGCAGCAACTGGCGGCGTTCCTCGGCGCGGCCCGGCCGGCGGCGGGGCAGTAGCGCGGGACATTAGCCGCCGACCGTGAACTCGAAGGTGATGACACGGCCGGGCTGAACAAGGGTGCATTCGGCGCCCCATTTCTCGCCCGGCTTGTAGCGGATGTCGTTCACGGACCTGAGGACTGCCTCGCCAAAGTACTTGTCAGGCACAGCCGTGACGATTTCGGGGTTTGAGGCGGCGCCCTGCGCATCGATGTCGACGCGCAGCATCACCACGCCAATGAGCCCCTTGAAGAGCGCCGACGAGGGATAACGAATGTCGCGCCGCATTTCGATAATGGACTCGCACCCGGCGTCCGCCGCACGAAAACCCAGGAGCCGGGTGGAACGGTCCTCTGTCCTGTATGGGTTCACCTCGGGTGAGTCTGGCCACTTCATCTTGCGTCGCGAGACAAGATGCTGGCCGATCGATGAGCGCCACGCCTCCACCTCCCAGTAGAAGTCGGCAATGGGATCGGCGGCGGCATCGCTGGGAGCGGCGTCGATCGCGGCGATTGTTTCACGACGCAGCGTCACAAGCTGAGCGTACACCTTCACGTCGCGTGTACGCATGTACTCGGCGACGTTGGCGAAGAGATCGAAGCGGAAGGCGTAAACCTGATAGAGAGCGCCGCCCTGCTGGCTCAGTTTTCTGGATAGAGAGGCGCTCGCCTGGGCCTCGGCCCATGCGCCACGCTCGAAGTCGTAGGCGGTTGCGACGTCGGCGGCGAAGTAGGAGATCAGGTCAAGTCCACCCTGCCCCACGCGTGCTTCAAGAGAACGAACGAGCTGGTCGCGCGTGGCTGGCGATGGCGAAAGCTTGTGGTTGGCGACATCGCGCAGAACATCGGACGTCGCACGCAGATCGGCAGATTCCGAAAGCGTCGCGCTGGCCGCAACGGCGGCCTCGCCAAAGGTTTTGGCCGCAGCGAAATCCTTCGCGACGAGAGCGGTGAAGCCGAACTCGCGCGCGATAATCGCAATGTCAGCGCGCGACTTGTCCAGGGTCGGCCATGTCGCGACAGCATCGGCCGCGGCGGCCTTGAAGTCGCGGGCCTTCACCGAAGCATTGTATGACTTGATGTCAGCCTGCGCGGAGGTGCTGGCCAGCAGGACGGCGATCCCGAGAAAGAGGCTACGGAGTGTAGTGGCTGTGCGCACGCGGAATCCCCCCCTGATTTCCGTAGTGGCAGAACGTTACCACGGCCTCGGGGGCCATGCCTACCCGGTGCGCCCACCTGCCCGCTTGCCAGATGCGGCGGGATCGCGCCTAAAGGCGGAGGTTTAGCGAGGGTCTGGCATGCGTAACGAGCTTGTGTCGGTCGGTGTGTTGCTGGCGCTGGGCGGGTGCGTTGCGACGCCTTCGCCGGCGGCGACGGGTGCTGCACCGGTGCGGATCAACCTGCTAGCGATCAACGATTTCCACGGCAATCTCGATCCGCCGTCGGGCGGGGCGCGGATGTTCAATCCGGCCAATCCGCAGAAGTGGGACGTGGTTCCCGCCGGCGGCGCGCCGCGGCTTGCGAGCGCGGTGAAGCAGCTGTCCGAGCGGCCCAACACGATGATGGTGGCGGCGGGCGATCTGATCGGGGCCTCGCCGGTGCTCTCGAGCCTCTATCATGACGAGCCGACCATCGAAGCGCTGTCGAAGATGGGGCTTGCGATCACATCTGTCGGCAACCACGAGTTTGACGAGGGCTGGCAGGAACTGAAGCGGATGCAGGATGGCGGCTGCCATCCCAAGGATGGATGCAAGGGGCCGAAGCCATTCGCGGGCGCGGACTTTGAGTATCTCGCGGCGTCGACATTTCTCGACAGCGGCGAGACGCTGTTCCCGGCCTATGCCGTGCGCGCGTTCGATGGCGTGAAGGTGGCGTTCATCGGGCTCACGCTGGAAGGCACACCGGACATCATCACGCCGGCGGCGCGCGCGGGCATTTCGTTCAAGGACGAAGCCGAGACGGTAAACGCGCTGGTTCCAAAAATCCGCGCGGAAGGGATCGAGGCGATTGTCGTGCTGATCCACGAGGGCGGCTATGCGGGCGCGGGTCTGGACGATTGCCACGGGCTTTCGGGCGTGATCGCTGAGATCGTGCCGAAGTTTGACGACGCGGTGGACGTGGTCGTCACCGGGCACACGAACGGCATCTACATCTGCACGGTGGACGGCAAGCTGGTGACCAGCGCGGGCGCCTATGGCACGCGGCTTACCGACATTGCGATGACGATCGATCCACGCACGGGCGATGTGATCGGCAAGAGCGCGCGGGATGTCGTGATCACGCTCGATGGATATGCCGAGGACGCCGATCAGGTGGCGTTGATCGCCCAGTATCGCGTGATGGCCGAGCCGCTGATGAACCGGCCGGTGGGCGCGACGACGGCGAGTTTCTCGCGCTCGGGCGGCGGGGCGGATGGAGCCGGCGAGAGCGTGATGGGCAACCTGATCGCGGATGCGATGCTGGAGGCGGCGAAGAAGGTCGAGCCTGGCGTGCAGATCGCCTTCATGAACCCGGGCGGCATTCGCGCTGACCTCGTGCGGCGCGACACGGGCGTGGTGACGTTCGGCGACATCTTCGCGATCCAGCCCTTCGGCAACGACCTGGTGGCGATCACTTTGACCGGGGCGCAGATCGAACAGGTGCTGCGCGAGCAGTATCAGCCGAGCGGCAACAACATCCTGCAGGTGTCGGAAGGCTTCAGCTTCACATGGCGCCAAGCGCAGGGCCAGCCAATCGAGATCGTGCCGGGATCGGTGAAGCTGAACGGCGCGCCGCTGGTGGCGGACCAGCCCTATCGCATCGTGACCAACAACTTCCTCGTGGGCGGCGGCGACAGTTTTTCCGGCTTCAAGGTGAGCACGAAGCGCGAAATCCTCGGCAGCGATATCACGGCGCTGGAAGACTATGTGGTTGCGCACTCGCCGCTGGCGCCGGCGGCGAAGGGACGGATTCTGCGGGTGGAGTGAGGGGCGGCGAGCACGCCGTCGCCCTTGCGACTAACCGAGCATCATCGCCGCTGCCCTGCGCGCTTCTTCCGTGCGCTGCTCCATCATCTTTGCGCGGATGCTTTCGAAGCCTTGGCGGATGTCGGCTGGAGCCGTCGACGGGTGGCCGCTGTTGAAGGGTGGCGCGGGGGCGTATTCGAGGCCTAGCTGGACCATCTTCGCGTAGTCTTCGCCGGCGATTTCGGCGAGGACGGTGAAGGCGAAGTCGATGCCGGCGGTGACGCCGCCGCCGGTGATGATGTTGCCGTCGCGCGCGACGCGGGCGGGGTCATGGGTAGCGCCGAAGAGGTCGAGGAGGTGCGCCCACGCCCAGTGGCAGGCGGCGCGCCTGCCCTTCAGCAGACCGGCGGCGCCGAGGATGAGCGAGCCGGTGCAGACGGATGTGATGTAGCGCGAGCCAAGTGCGAGGCGGCGGATGTGGCCGGTGAAGTCCGTGTCCTGCGCGACTTGCGTTGCGCCGATGCCTCCGGGGACGCAGATGAGGTCGCAGCTTCTGACGTCTGCGATCCTCACTGTGTCAGCGAAGACGAGGCCATCGCCGGGGACATTCCCGCCAGCGGGGCTGGCCACGATCGTCTGCGCGTTGGGCAGTCGGCTGAGCACCTGATGCGGACCGGTGAAGTCCAGATGCGTCATGCCCGGCCAGATCGCGAAGACGGTCGTGAACGATGGCTGTTGTGTCGTCATGGGGAGGAACCTCGTCTTGACGGGATCAAAGTGCCAGACATAGGGTCTGGCGGAAATGACAATGTTCCCGCTTTTTCTGCCAGAGACTGTTTCATGTCCCGCCGGCTGAAGCCACGCACCATCGGCGTGCTGATCTTCGAGGATTTCCAGCTGCTGGATGCGGCGGGGCCGATCTCGGCGTTCGAGATGCCGATGCGGGGGATCGCTCCGCCGCCCTATGCGCTGCAGGTGATCGCGCCGGATGCGGGGCCCGTGCGGTCGTCTTCAGGCGCGATCATGATGGCGGAGGCGATGCCGGCGCGGCCGGCTTACGACACGCTGGTGATCGCCGGGGGGAATGGCACCCGGACGGTGATGCGCGAGGAGCGCGTGCAGGCATTCGTGCGGGCGGCGGTGAAGTCTGCGCGGCGCGTGGCGTCGGTGTGTTCGGGGGCCTATGTGCTGGCGCAGGCGGGGGTGCTGGACGGCAAGCGTTGCACCACGCACTGGCGGCGGACGCCGGATTTTCGCGAGCGGTATCCGGCCGCGCTGCTGGAGCCGGACCGGATCTACACGCGCGACGGGAAAATCTGGACGTCGGCGGGGATCACGGCGGGGATCGACCTGGCGCTGGCGCTGATTGCGGACGATCTGGGCGAGGAAGTGGCCCGGAAATCGGCGCAGGAGCTGGTGGTCTATCACCGGCGGCCGGGCGGGCAGTCGCAATTCTCGGCCCTGCTGGATATCGAGCGGACGGAGGGGCGGTTTACCGAGCTGCTCGGCTGGGCGCGGGAGCGTCTTGATGATGAGCTGACGGTCGAGGCGCTGGCGGCGCGGTCCAACATGAGCGCGCGGAACTTTGCGCGGGCGTTCACGGCGGAGACCGGGGTCACCCCGGCCAAGGCGGTGGAGCGGCTGCGGCTCGAGGCGGCGCGGGAACGGGTGGAACATTCGGCCGAGCCGATCGAATGCGTGGCCCGCGATGTTGGATTTGGCGATCCGGAGCGGATGCGGCGGGCATTCGTGCGCGCGTTCGGACAGCCGCCGCAGGCGTTGCGCCGCCTGGCGCGTGTGTAGACCTTCTCAGCGTGCTTCGCTGTAACGCTCGATACGGGAATCGAGTTCGGCGAGGCGGTTGCGCCAGATCACCAGCTCGCGGGCGGAAAGACCGCCCTGTGCTGGTGGGACGGGTTCCAGCGAGGCGAGTTCAGTCGCCAGCCGCTCGCGTCGTTCGCGGAGCATGTCGAGGGTCTGAGTGCGCGTATGTTGTTGGCCCATGCTGAAGAAATAGGAAGCATGCGCGGGAAGACGAGTCGACTCTCTCATGCGGCGAGAGGCGATCACAAATTCTGTCGTGATTGGATCGTGGGCGCCGCGCTCGCAGCTCCCGGGTTCCGGGTCTCGCCTGCGGCTCGCCCGGAATGACAATCCTGGGTTGAAGGCTACTTCTTCGCCTTCTCCGCCACCATCGCCACAGCTTTCTCGATGCGGCGGAGGCGGGTTTCGGGGGCTTTGGCTTCCTCGATGGCGCGGACGTGTTCCTTGCGGTGGGTGAAGGCGAGCGCGTCGAAGGCGGCGCGGAGGCCGGCTTTTTTCAGGGCGGCGGCGAGGTCCTTGGGGACTTCGACTTCGCGCGGTGCGGTGTCCAGCTCCAGCGTGACCTCGACCTTTGCGCCGTCCTTCACGCCGCAGGCTTCCCGGTGGACCTTGGACAGCGGCAGCAGGAACTTGCCGCCCATGACGGCCACCGTGCTGCGGTAGGTGTAGCCGTTGAGGGTGACGGTGACTTTCGGGCGCTTGCCCTGCCCGAAGCCCTCCACCACCGCCGGGGGCACTTCGATCCCCATGGCGTCCATCTCTTCGGCCTTGCGGAGCGTTATCTTGAATTTGGGCATGTGCGCCTCCCCCGGTGTGGCGGGAGCATATCGCGAGATTTGTGGTTGGGGAGAGAGACCCCCAGGGTTAGTGCGCGAGGGGGACGTTGGCTCCCAGGGCGCTGGCGATCTGGAAGGTGAGCATGGCGGCGACGTAGGCGAGGCCGACGAGGTAGACGAACATGAAGCCCGTCCATTTCCAGGAGTTGGTTTCGCGTTTCACGGTCGCGAGCGTCGCGAAACATTGCGGCGCGTAGACGTACCAGGCGAGGAAAGCGAGGGCCATGGCGAGGGTCCAGTCGCCTTGGAGGGCGGCCAGCACGCCGGCTTCGTTCTCTTCCCCGCCGGAGACGGCGTAGATGGTGGCGAGGCCGCCGACGGCGACTTCGCGGGCGGCCATGCCGGGAACCAGCGCGATGACCATGGCGAGGTTGAAGCCCGTGGGGCCGAACAGCGGCATGAGGACGTTGCCGATCATGCCGGCGAAGCTGGCCCCCAGTTCAGGCGCGGTCCCTTCCGGCGTCTGCGGGAAGGTGACCAGGAACCAGAGCAGCACGGAGGTGGCGAAGATGATTGTGCCGGCGCGCTTCAGGAAGGCCCAGCCCTTCTCGACCAGGCCGAGGAAGTAGTCGCGGGCGACGGGCAGTTTGTAGGTGGGCAGTTCCATGACCAGCGGCTGGGTGGAGCCCTTGGTGGCGGTGCGCTTGAGCAGGAAGGCGACGCCGATCGCGCTGACGATGCCGGCCATGTAGAGCGCGAACAGGACGAGGCCCTGCATGTTGAACGGGCCCACGAGGCCCTCTGGGATGAACGCGGCGATCAGCAGGGTGTAGACCGGCAGGCGCGCCGAGCAGGTCATCAGGGGGGCGACCATGATGGTGGTGAGGCGGTCGCGCTCGTTGTCGATGGTGCGGGCGGCCATGATGCCGGGAATGGCGCAGGCGAAGCTGGAAAGCAGCGGGATGAAAGCGCGGCCGTTGAGGCCGACGCGGAGCATCAGCTCGTCCATCAGGAAGGCGGCGCGGGCCATGTAGCCCGAGGCTTCAAGGAACAGGATGAAGGCGAAGAGGATCACGATCTGCGGCAGGAAGACGATGACGGAGCCGACGCCGGCGATCATGCCGTCGACGACGAGGGAGCGCAGGAGTTCGTTCTGGATCCCTGCCCCGGCCATCTCGCCGACCCAGCCGACGCCAGCCTCGATGCCGTCCATCACCGGAGTTGCCCAGGCGAAGACGGCCTGGAACATCACGAACAGGACGCCGAACAGGATGAGCAGGCCCGCGATGGGGTTGAGCAGCACGGCGTCGAGCCGGCGGGTGAAGTGGTTCATCGCCGGTTCGCTGATGGTCTCGGTGGCGATGCGGCGGGCTTCGCGCTGGAGCGCGCGGAGGTCGTGGGTGGGTTCGACCGCGACGGCGCCGGGTTTGGCCGTCGCGAGGACAGCGTCGATTTCGGCGATCAGGCTTTCGCGGCCGGCCTTGCGGGTGGCGCGGGTGGCGACGACGGGCGCGCCGAGGAGCGCGGAGAGTTTCGGAATGTCGATCTTCACGCCGTCGCGTTCGGCGAGGTCGATCATGTTGAGCGCGACGATGACCGGCAGGCCCAGCGACTTCATTTGAAGAATAGTGTGCAGGTGGGTGCGCAGGTTGGCAGCGTCGGCGACGAGGATGAGCGCGTCGGGCGCAGGCTCGCCGCGCTTGCCCTGGATTGATTCAACGGCGACGCGCTCGTCGATCGAGCGGGCCTCGAGGCCGTAAATACCGGGCAGGTCGACCAGCGTGATGCTGGCGCCGCCGGGGGTTTCGAAGCGGCCCATGCGGGTTTCGACCGTGGTGCCGGCGTAGTTCGCAGTCTTGGCAAGACCGCCGGTCAAGCCATTGAAAAGCGTGGTCTTGCCGCTGTTGGGAGCGCCAACGAGCGCGAGGCGAATGTTGGCGGTGGTCACGGGATTTGCTCCACCAGAACCATGGCGGCTTCAGCCTTGCGGAGCGCGATCATCGTCCGGTTCAGGCGGAAGGAAAGAGGGACGCCGCCGAGCCAGCCCTTGGCCAGAAGTTCCACCTCGTCGCCCTCGGCGAAGCCAACTTCGCGGAGCTTGGCGATCAGCTGGGGATCGCCCTCGCCGAAGCCGGCCACGCGCGCAATGCGGCCGCGGCGGAGGGTGTCCATGCGGATTGTGTTGGGAGCGGTGTTCATGCATTCCTAGTATTGAGAATTATTCTCAATACCAAGGTTGCATGGGACGGCAAGAGGATTCCATGTCGCGCCCTGCGTCCTCTTTTTGTGAGGACGCGTATAGTTCGATCAGTTGGCGGCGGTCGTCGTCGCGGTGGGGGCAGCCGGGGCGGACGCGGGAGACGTCTCGCCAAGCTTGAGGAACTTCACCAGCACGCGCTGGCCTACCAGCACGGGCGCAGCTTCGGCGTTGACCACGACTTCGACCACGCGCTCGTCGGCGCGCTCGCTGGGGTCGTCGGAGCGCAGCTTGCGCGCGCCCATCACGCCGGCGATGCGGATGACTTCGCCCACATAGGTCGATTTCTGGTCGGACTCAGGCACGATCTCGACCTTCTGGCCGACGGCCACCTGGGTGATCGAGCGCTCTTCAACCTCGGCGCGGACGATGCGCATGGCGGCAGGCTGGAGCTGGAACATCGCCGTGACGCTGAAGGTGGACGCGCCCGAGCCCGGGTTGGCGTAGCGGCGCACGATGGTGCCGTCAGCGGGAGCGCGGATGATGTGGAGCTCGACCTGGTAGTTGGCTTCGGCCAGCTGGGCGCGAACGAGGGCGATGGAGGAGCGCTGCGCCTCGACCTGGGCCTGCAGCTGGCGGGTGCGATCCTGCGCCTGTTCGTAAGCCTGGATGGAAGCGGCGTCGGACTCGGTGAGACGCTTGAGGCGCGCCTCTTCGCGGATCGCCGCATCGAGCTGGACTTCGAGAATGGGGAGCTGGGCCTCAGCCTGGCTGAGCTGGGCGGCGACGCGGTTGCGCGAGAGGCGCGAGTCATCGTCCTCCTGGCGGGCCAGCACCTGGCCTTCGACGACCTTGTCGCCCTCCTGGACCAGCACTTCCTTCACGATGCCGGGCGCGCGGGCGGCGACATCGACCAAGCCGCCCTCGATATCGACCTTGCCAGCCGAGATCGCAGCGTAGGGCGTGTTGATCGACTTCGGATCAATGCCGGCTCCAGGTACGTCCGGGCCGCCGCCGCCGGGGCCGCCCGGAGGGGGACCGCCACAGGCACCGAGCACGAGGAGGCTGGCGGCGGCGATCAGCCAGATGGGGAGGCGTTTCATGACGGTTGTCCGTTCTCTCAGTGGTGGTGCGCGAAGATGGCGGGATCGGCGTTGGTCGACGTGATCCTTCCGTCCTCGATGGTGATGATGCGGTCGGCGAAGGTGGCAAGACGTGCGTCGTGCGTGACGCAGAGCACGGTTGCGCCCTGCTCCTTCGCACACTTGCGCAGCAGCGTCATGACGACGTTGCCATTCTCGCCATCGAGCGCGGAGGTGGGCTCGTCGGCGAAGATCAGCTTCGGCTTCTTGGCGAGCGCGCGGGCAATGGCGACGCGCTGTTTCTCGCCACCGGACATGCGATCGGGCCGGTTCCCGAGGCGGTGGCCAAGATTGACGTCGTTGAGGGCGGCTTCGGCGAGCGCTTTGCGGTCGGACTTCTTCTTCCTCATGAACTTCAGGATGATCTGCACCTGCTGGCTTGCGGTGAGCGCGGGGAACAGGTTGAAGCCCTGGAATATGAAGCCGCAATTGGCGAGACGGAAGCGGTCGATCTTGCGCCGCGACATCTTCCAGATGTTGGTGTCGAGCGCGATGACGCTGCCGGCGTCGGGCTTCATCAGACCGGAGACGGCGGCGAGAAGCGTCGACTTGCCCGAACCGGACGGGCCCATGACGAGGACGATCTCGCCCGGCTCGATCAGGAGATCGATGCCCTTGAGCACATCGACCATCATCTGGCCGGCCTTGAAGCTCTTCTTGATGCCCCGCGCTTCGATGGCCCAGCGCTTGCCGGCCTCTTCCGGACGCGGCGCCGGCGTGGGCTCCTCGATAATCTCAAGCTTCTTCTTGCGGAGTGGGTTCATCATTTCAGCAGATCCGCCGGTTCGCCCTTCTTGAGGGCGCCAAGGGTTAGCGCGCCCGACCCGATGGATATGAGCAGGAGGAGAATGCCGGTCTGTACCAGCGATCCGACCTCGAAGCCCATCGGCAGGTTGACCGATTTGGCGAGGGCCGCGATGCCGATCATCAGCAGGCCCGCAGCCGCGACGCCGAGGACGCCGACCCAGAGTGAGAGCTCCATCACGACCGCGCGCAGCTGGCCGATGGAAACGCCAAGGGCGCGGAGGCTGGCGAACTCCTTGATGTTGGCGAGGATGGCGCCGCGCAACGTCTGCCAGGTGATAACCACGCCGATGATGAAGCCGATGGAGCTGAGGAAGGTGAGCAGGATGACGATGAAGCCTTCCGACATCATCTCGCGCGTCGTCGAGGCCGTGAGTTCCGGCTTGGTCCACGCGCGATAGAGCCCGTCGGACATGGCGTTCAGTTCGTTGCGGATGCGCTCGACGTCTTTCAGTGTCCCGTTGTTCCTGACGCGGACCATGAGCAGGCCCAGCTGTTCGTCGTTCGCCCGACCCATCAGGCGCTGGGTCTGTCGGGACATGATCACGCTTGGGAGCTGGGCGTTGGCGTAGCCTTCCATCAATAGCGTGACGCGCACCGTGCGCCCGTTGAGCGTGGCCTGGTCGCCCAGCTTCACACCGAGCTGCTTGGCGGCGGATACGTCGATGCCAACTCCGTAAGGCTCCTCGATGGCGCGACGCATGGCGTCGGTGAAATCGTCGGGAAGCGTGAGGCCGTTGGGCGATGTGTCGATGATCATGATGTTGACCATCGAGGGCGAAGGCTGGCCAGGGCCAAAGAAGCGGCCGAAATCGTCGGGCAAGTCCTGCACCTCGACCACGTCGGGGTGGCGGTAGATCAGCGGGACGATGCGTTTGGGCAACGAGCCCGAGCCACCGCCCGGTCCACCGCTGGCCTGTGACTTCGGAGACAGGACGATAAGTTCGGCCCGCGACTTGTCGATCGTCACGGTGAATGACTGCATCATGCCGATGAATATGGCGCCCAGCGCGAGCATGAGCACGCCGGCGAGCGCCAGCGCGATGATTGCCGCCAGATAGCGGCGCCACTCATAGAGTAGCGTCGAGAGCGCAAGGCTCATCCTCGGATCCCTTCTGGAGATCGTTCCAAATTTTCGAGGGGCCCTGACACCCACATTATCGATATTCGATAACGCCCTCTCGTGCAAGAGGGAAAACCCCAAAAACCGTCGCACGCCCAACAAGTGGCATACGCACTGGCCGCTTCGGCAGTTTAACCCGGAACGGACAAGTTTCCGTCGGACTAGACGCCAATCAGGCCGGTTTCAGGGCTTCGAGCCAGGATTTCAAGCGGGTTTCATTCACCGGCTTCGGAAAGACGGGCCGGTCGGAAAAGCGGGCGTCTATCTCTTCATGGCTCTTGCCGCTGGTGAAGGCGAACGGGACGCCGCGCGCGGCCAGCGTTTCGGCGATGGGCCAGGAAGCCTCGCGGCCGAGATTGCAGTCGAGCAGCGCACAGTGGAGCGGCCCGTCGTTGGAGGCGGCGGCGAGGCCATCTGCCAGCGTCATGAAGGGGCCGGTGACGGTGCCGCCGAGGTCTTCGACCAGCATCTCCATCGCAGCGGAAATAACCGGTTCGTCTTCGACGATCATCACATGGAATTGCATGAAGGAGTCCGGCTTGGGGGTCTCTCTGGAACGCCCGCCCCCATGGCTTGTTCCCTTTAACCGCGCTCAGGCGGGGAGACCCAGCCATCGGCGAGCGGCCGGCCAATGTCTTAGCAGGCCGCGCTCGAGGATGGCGATAGCGATCAGACTTGCTCCCAGCACAGGCAGAAGCAGGCCGGCGAAGATGATGATCGCGGCGAGCCCCCAGCCGAGCCGCGCATCGGGGATGGGCGGCGGCGCTCCCAGGAGGCCCTGGGGAGCACGGCGGCGCCACATGACGAAGGCGCTGACGCACAGCGTGACGAGACCAAGCGCGGTTAGCACGCCGAGCACCTGGTTGAGCGGGGCGAAAAGCTGGCCCTCGTGCGCGGCGATCATCACGCCGACGACCTGGTCGATGATGTGCTTCTTGCCGAACTCCTCGCGGCTGACGATGGAGCCGCTCATCGGGTCGATGATCACCTCCTGCTGGAGAGGGCGGTTCTGCGCGTTGGACTTGGCGCGCCAGTAGTTCGATGACTTGGTCGGCGGCGTGAGGATGACGGGCGGCGCGAGTTTCTGGTTCATCGCCGTTGCATAGGCCTGGTCGAGCGTGACGCCGCCATGGGCCGAATGGTCGATCATATCGGCAGCGGAGCCGCCGCCATGGTTGGCGTGCTCGTTGACCGGGCCGATGGTCCAGTCCTGTGTGATGGCCGCCGTGCCGGTGGCCTCACGCGCCATCTTGAAGCCGTTGCCCCAGACCAGCGCCCACGGCATGCCGCTGGCCAGCAGGAACAGCGCGAGCGCGGAGACATAGACGCCGACGACGGCGTGAAGGTCGCGCCAGAAGCGTTTCGGGCCCTGGCCGAGGCGTGGATAGAGCACGCCGGCGAGCCCCTTCGCGTTGCGCGGCCACCAGAGATAAAGCCCGGTGAGGATCATCACGATGGCCCAGGAGGCGGCGAGCTCCACCATGATGGAGCCGGGCGTGCCCAGCATGAGTTCGCCGTGCAGCTTGAAGATCCAGCGATCCCAGGTTGAGCCTTCGTCCTGGGTCTTCAGGATCGCTGCTGTATCGGGATGCAGGTAGACGCGCGTGCGCGCGCCCTTGTCGGACACCACCACGCGCGCCGCCTGATCCGGTTGTTCGGGCAGCATTATACCAGCGAAGGTGGAGCCCGGCACAGCGGCGGTGGCTGCCCCGACGAGTTCCTGCTGGGTGGCGGCCTCACCTGTCCGTTCAAGGACAGCGACGTCGCGATCGACCCACGCGTCGATCTGGGGACGGAAAAGGTAGATGGATCCTGTGACCGCCAGCCAGATGACGAACGGGATGCAGATGAGGCCGGCATAGAAATGCCAGCGCCAGAGCATCCTGTAGAGGCTGCCCTTGCCTTCAGTCTCGCGCTGTTCGACCTGCGACGCCATCTGGCTTCCCTTCGCGATACGTCTAGCTGTGCGGTGAGGTGTAGGTGGTCATGATCGCCGTGACCGCGAGCACGACCGAGATGAAAGCGATTTCCAGCACCATGGAGAGGCCCAAGGCGCGTACCGCGCGGCCATCAGGGTCTGGCAGGTTCGGGGTCAGGCGGAACTTGTTATAGGCGGCGAGCGCGAGGACGCCCGCTGCCAACGCGATCTTGAAGGCCAGCAGTCGGGCGTACGGCGTGAACCAACTCTCTCGCGTGAAATCGACCAGCGTCAGCACCAGCAGGACGCCAGCGGCGACAAGGTTGGCGACCACGGCCAATGCGGCCTGCGAAAAGCGGCGCACAAGCGGAACGAGCGCCTCGCCGTTCCATGTGCGGGTGGCGGGCATCAGGAGAAGCAACGCGCCGAGCCACCAGGCGGCAGCCGCCACGTGCACGAAGGCAATGATCGCCGACACAAGATCAACCGATGCGGCATGCCCGTTCGCCGCGAATGACGCCATCAGCGAAAAGGCGCCGGCCATGCGCGCCAACACCCCCCATCCCCCCATGGAGGCGAAGGCGAGCAACGCGAGTGCGCCGCCGGTCTGCAGCACTGCAGCGACGCCCGTGGGCGACTCGCGGATTGCCGACAGGGTCGCCTCGTCGAACATCCCGCCGAGCCGCGTCGCCAGGATCGCCACATTCGCAAGCGCGCCGATGATCGCGATGACAGCGCCGATGCGAATGACCAGCGGCGCGCGGCGCGACCATTCCCCCAGCGCGTCGCCCAGCGTCGCCCACGCGAAGGCGCCGCCGGCGGCAACGAACGCGCCGGAATAGAGCAGGAACTTCGCGATGGCGGCCGCGATCTCGAGCATCAGCGCCCGTGATGATCGTGCGACGGCGCGGGCTTGGGCGAGGATGGCGCAGCGCCCGGCTTGATCACGATGATGATCGAACCCGAGATCGGATGGCCGTCCTTCGACAGCGCAGTCCATTTGATCTCGTTGCGGCCAGTCGCCAGGTTCGGGTTGTGCACCATGAAGACCGTGGCCGAGCCACCGGGCATGAACTCCAGCTTGCGTTCCGGCTTGCCGGCTTCGACGACGACGATGCTTGTCATGCGCGCCGGCTCGTTGAACGTGATTGTCACTTCCGGGGGCGAGGCCGGGAGGATCGAACCGCTGACGGGGGCCGTGCTCTTCACGGTCGAGTGAGCCAGCGCGGGCGCGGCGGACACCGCCATCGCCAATGCCAATCCAAGTACGCCGAGCAGATGCCTCATGGCTGGGTTCCTTCTTTCCAGGGGTCAGAATAACGCGGGTCCTTCAGGAAATCGCGGTCAGTGAGCGCCAGGAGGAAGGCGAGCAGGTCCGCCTTTTCTTCCGCTGTCATCTCGAAGCCCGGGACGAAGGAGCTCTTCAGGGGATTGTCACGGCCGACGCCGGCGTTGGGACCGCTGTTGATCGTGCGACCGCCGGCGGCATAGTGATCGAGCACGCCTTCGAGGGTGGCGATGGAGCCGTCATGCATGTAGGGCGCGGTCATCTCGACATTGCGGAGGCTTGGCGCCTTGAAGCGTCCCATGTCTCCCGGGCGGCCCGTGAGTTCGGCGATCCCAGTATTGCCGGCAGGGTAAGCGCCCTTGCCGTCGATATTGTAGAGACCGGTGTTGTGGAACGCGATTTCCGGATGTGGCGCGCGCGCGTGGATGACGTTGTCGTTCATGTTGAAGTTGTTGTGGCAGTGGTGGCACTCGAACTTCTCGGAGAAGAACAGCGCCTCGCCACGGATCGCGGCTTCCGGAAGGGCGTCGACATCGCCGCCATAACGATAGCGGTCGTAGGGCGCGTTCACCGAGATGATGGTGCGCTGGAAGGCGGAGATGGCGCGGACGACGGTAGCGAGGCTGATCTCGCCGCCCATGTCGGGGAAGGCCTTCGGGAAGAGATCGCGATAGACGGGTTCGGCGGCCAGCCTGCTCACGAGCTCCTCGTCCTTGTTGGCCATGCCGAGTTCAACCGGCTCCTGGCCCAGTAGTGGCACCAGCGCCTGCTGTTCAAGCGAATGCAGCAGCGGGTTCGCCCAGGTGAGCACCGGCGCGTAGGCGACGTTGGCGAGGGACATGGAGTTGCGCGGCGTGAGATCGCCCGTGACGCCGGGCGAGACCGCCAGGCCGTCGGTGAAGGCCTTGTCCTGATGGTGGCAGCTTGCGCACGACTTGGTTTTGTCAGCCGATAGACGCACATCGTAAAAAAGCCGCCGCCCCAGCTCGATCTTTGCGGCATTCAGCCTGTTGGAGACAGGCTCGAGCGGGGGCGGCGTCCAGTCGGGGAGACCCAGGTCGTACTCGACCGGGACAAGCGAGGACGACAGCTGGACGGCCGACCTCGCATCAGACGCGCCATGCGCAAGGCTCGCCTGATCCTGTGACGACGCGCAGGCCGCAACGCCGACGACGATGACCGCCGCCAGAGCCGCGCCTGCGAGTCGCAATCCTGATGCACGTTTGTGGTTCACGCCTACCTCGTGAAGTTCACAGCGAAGGGGTCGTTTGTGGGATCGTCATTCCATTCGTATTCCAGGCTGTGCGCGAGCATGCCCGCGCGCTCCTTGCCGTAGAGCCGCGCGATCAGGCCGAGGGCCATGTCGGTTCCGGCAGAGACGCCGGATGACGTGATGAACTTGCCGTCCTCCACCCAGCGCGCCTTGCCCTGCCAGTCGACCGAGCGATCCTGATCAACGGCGAGCGAGAAGAAGGCCTTGTTCGTCGTCGCCTTGTGGCCCTTCAACACGCCCGCCTTGGCCAGCAGCGCCGAGCCGGTGCAGACCGACGTGGTCAGCTGCGTCTTCTCGTTCTGGGTCTGGATGAAGCTGATCATCGCGGGATTGTTGAGCTCGGTGCGCGTGCCCACGCCGCCGGGGATCATCATGATGTCGAGCTGCGGAGCATTGGCGAAGGAATACTCGGCGACCGCCGAGACACCCTGCGCGGATTTCACCGCACCGCCATGCTCGGAGATCATCACGATCTGGAAGTCAGGCACGTAGGCCCACATTTCCACGGGACCGAACACGTCGAGCACTTCGAAGCCCGGATAGAGCACGACGCCGACCAGCTTGCGCCCCGGCGCAACGGGCGGGGCCTGCACCTGCTGCTGGGGATCGGGCTTGATCTCGGGGCTGAGCGCCGCCTTCACGTAGGCTGCGCGGCCGCCGCCGATGGAGGCGAGATATTCCGTGCGGTTGGTGGCGCCGTCGCCATCCGCATCGCCATCATGGGCCAGCAGCTTGCCGGCCTTGATCGCCAGCGAGTAGTCGCCGTTCATCGGCGCGCCGAAGCTTGTCGACATGGCGCTGTAGGATTTCAGCGAGGATTCACCCAGCATCGCGTATCCGGCGCCGACCAGCGGGGCTGTCGGATAACGACCGAGCAGCGTGGTGAAGTCCTGTGTCGCCGAGGCCTGCGCCTGGGCGAAGGCGGCGGCGATGGACGCATGGTCCACGCCGCCGTTCTTGCTGAGGTCGAGGGCCGGGTCGGCCAGGATGGCGGCGACGAGGGCCATCTCATCCGCATCGACGATGCCGTTGCCGGCCGAGGACGCATCGAGATTTCCATCCGTGCTGGCGGGATTGAAGTTGAGCCCGCGCATCGCCGCGTCGAAGTCGACGGCGAGCGCCTGCCCCGCTGGCGCCTTCTGTGAGACAGCCGGCGTACTTGCGCACGCCGCGGCAAAAGCCGCCGCTGCAAGCCCAAGCCGCCGAGCCCAGTTCGCTTTCTTCGTCATCGTGTTTCCTCTCCTGTTCCTGCGGCTCTTGCGGCCGTCGTCTTCTAGAACGCCTTCCTGAGTGTCACGAATGCAGAGCGTGGCTGTGTCGGAACCACATATGCGCCGCCGAAGTACTGGTAGGGTTCGAAGCCACCCTCATCGAAGAGGTTGACGATCGAGACCGAGAGCTGCGCGGGGCCAAAATCGTAGGAGGCCTGCGCGTCCGCGGTCACAAGGTCTCCAACTGTCAGCGTGTTGGGAAGCGTCAGCTCGCGCTCGGACGTGTAGGTCAGGCCACCGCCGATCTCGAAGTCCTTGAGCAAGCCGTCGAAGCGGTAACGCACCGCGAGGCGGCCAGCATGTTCCGGCACGGCGCGCAGGCGATCACCCACGGGCAGCGCGTTGTCCTTGCTGACTTCGGCATCGGTGTAGGCGTAGTTGAAGAGGATCGAGAGCGCCGCGCTGGGCTCATAGACCAGGTCCATCTCAACGCCACGGGCGCGCTGTTCGCCAGTCTGCAGGTAGGCGAACGGAATGACGGGATCGGGCGTCACCACGTTCTGGCGCGTGATCTGGAACACTGACAAGGTGCCGGTCAGACCCTGGATCGGCGAAGCGAATTTGGCGCCCGCTTCATAGGACTGGGAGGTTTCCGGCTCGGGCGACGTCAGGCCATTGAAGCCGGCGCCGACAACACCCTGGAAACCCTCGGCGTAGCCGGCAAACAACGACGTTCCGTCCATGATCTCGTAAGTCACGCCGACCCGTGGCGTGATCTTGTCGTCAGTCCGGTCGGTGGCGTAGTCGAAGAAGCCGTCGTTGATGACGCTCTTGATGTCGAGATTGGTCCAGCGCAGCCCGACCGTGACATCGAGGTTGTCACCGATGCCGATCTGATCCTGCACGAACACGGCTGCAGTCTTGAGCCGATCGTTCTGGTCGAAGAAGAGCGGCGGCGTGGGGCCGAACGGCGTGGTGGGATCGGCGTCGGCGTAGTCGAGCGTCGCCCAAATCGGATTGAAGTACATCGCTCCGAAATAGTCGGTATCGTCAAAGTCGGCGCCGGCGAGGACCTGGTGGGTGAACCCTTCCGAGCCAAGGCGCGCAACGAGGCTCGCCGTTGCGAATGTCTTCTTGCTTTCTGACGGCAGGTAGCCATTGCCGAAATTGTAGACGGTGCCGGCGATCTGGCCGTACGGGAATGAGGCCCACTCCTCGTAGGAGCCGACATAGTGGCTCAGCGCGAAGTTCGCTTCGAGCGTATCGGAGAAGCTGTGGCTCAGGAAAGCGCTGACCTGCTTGTTCTCGATCTCGGTACGCGGCGCGTCGCTGGCGCCGGCGTACTGGTTGGGATCGATCAGAGAGATGATCGCCCACGGCACGCCGGCATATTCCTGCTGTTCGAGATGGTTGTAGCGACCGCGTATGACGAGGCGCGTGGCAGGCGAGATGTCCCACGCCAGCGTCGGGAAGAAAGCGTAGCGCTCGCTGTCAATGAAATCGATGTAGCTGTCGGCCTGTTCGGCCATGCCATTGAGCCGAAACGCAACGGACTCGCCGAGCGGCACGTTGATATCGGCATCGACGCCCAGTGTTCCGAAGCTGCCGGCGCGGAGACCAACGGATCCGCCGAACTGCGAACCCGGATCGCGTGAGACAACGTTGATGAGACCCGAAAGCGGCGCGCCCGATCCGCCGCCATACAGCGTGCTCGTCGGCCCCTTGGCCACCTCAATGCGCTCGACGTTGATGAGGGTCGCAGGATCGGAAATGCCAGGCGGCAATTGGTATGTCGGCATCCCGTCGAAGAAGTAGTTGACGCTGAACCCGCGAATGAGCGTTGGCATCAGGACGGTCTGCATCGTGGTCGTCGGCGTGACGCCGGAGACGTTGACGAGGGCGCCTGGAAGTGTTTGCAGGTCCTGTTCTTCGATCAGCGTCCGCGTAAGGGTCTGGATCGACTGCGGAACTTCTTCGACAGGCGTCGAGGTGCGCGTAGCGGTGGTGGCGTTAGGCGCGGTGATCGTCTCGCCCTCGCCGGTGACGACAACAACATCGCGGGCCCAGCTTTCGCTGCTTTGCTGCGCAAGGGCGGGGGTCGCGAGCCCACAGAGAGCGATGGCGACCCCTGTGCTCCGCAGCATGGCGGTGCGCAGGCGATAATGTCGGGGTGGATCAGAAAGGCTGGCTTGCAGGTACATCGGGTGAACTTTCGGAATTAAATGATTGATGGCGTCAGTGCATGTGTCCGCCGCGACCGCACATCAGGTGCGTGTCGCCGCTCATCCACATCAGCTGGACGCCGGGGCTCCAGGTCAGAGAGCTTCGTCCGTCGCTCCAGACGATCTGCACAGGGCCGGGTTCGGGTGGCTGGTAGCGAAGAAGGTAGGATCGCCCCTGTATCCAGACGGCGGCCGATACGTCGTCGCCATTGGGCGCAAGCGACAGCACCATCTCCCCGCCGTCCTGGCACTTGAACAACGCGCCGGTCTCGGGCTTTGCCACGACCTGCCTCATCGGCGGCGCAGTCTGCCGTGCGCGGATCACCTCAACGCCGGGAAACGGGCTGGACAGGCCAGTGGTTTCAAGCGCGGGCGCATCGACATCGACAAGTATATCGATGTGGCCGGCGCGCGCGAAGGTGAGGCGCACGGGGACGCGCAACCCCCGCTCGAACGGGCCCTTGATGCCGTAGAGCACCAGGTGGACATCCTCGATACCCATTGCGCGCGTTTGATCGCCTGGAATGAAGACCGGCTGCGAGCGGCGCAGGTTGGCTCCACGATAGACCCGCGACGGCAGGGCATCGAAGCCCGCCGCATCCGCGATCATCGGCGGGACATCGACGGCGATCAGGACGTCGCCCTCGCTGCCCGCGTTGGTGACTGCGAGCGTCACATGGGCGAGATCCGCGCCACGGGGCGTAGGAAGCCCGTTTATATTTGTCACCACCATATCGCCGACGCGGAATATGTCGGCGTGAGCCTGGGCTGCGCCCAAGAGGGCGAGCAGGACGGCAGCGGCCGCCCTGCTCGCGATCTGCCGATACCGAGCCAGCAGGTTGCGCCGCCCGGTCTTGTCTTGTTGCTTCCGCATGACCTTACCCCACCCGCACGAAGTGCTGGCCGGAGGTGGCCTTGCCGCGGAAGCTGAGGCCGAGGCGGTCCATGAGGGCGATGCAGTCGTCATCGTCTACGAACGACATGCAGCCCGAGGCGGACTGCGGCGCGTTCACCGTGACATCCGTCTTCGCCAGCAGCGCGCCGAGATCGAGCACGACTTTCTGCGAGGCCGGATTGAAAGCAGTGAGACGATACTCTGGCCGGTTGGAGTTGGCGCACGGCGCGGTGGGCGCTGTCATTGGCGAGCCATCGCCACAGTCGGTCGAGCCGAGATGGATCGAGAAGCCCGAAGCCGCCATGGCGTGCATGCCGCCCTGCTGCGCTGCGGGCGCCGCACCCGCCTTGCCCGCGGTTTCAAGATCGATGGTGATGAACTTGTAGCCGATCCGCCATGGCCATGTGAGGCCGCTGTAGTTGAGCGGGGCCGAGGCGAGCGTCGGGTCCTTGTGGTTCATCTCGAACGGCACGCCGATCTTGAACACCACGCCCTTGTAGTCGCCGGCCGGCGCCGTTCCGCGCACGGCCGTGTTCATCGGCGCATTACCATTGCAGTTGCCGGAGGCGTTCTCGAAGTCGAGCAGCGCCACCTTGTCGTTCTGCCACTGGTTGTCGGGGGTCAGCTGGAGGGGGACCTCGCTGCCGTCCGCCGCGATCAGCCGCACCTCGCTGATGTAGATGCGGAAGTCCTGGAGGATGATCGACGCGGCGGACGCGCCGACTCCAGCATAGGTTTCGCCGCACTTTGCGGCCTTGTCGCCGATGCGGGCATCGAACCCGATCGTGAAGGCCGTCCCCCCGCCGGATGGCGATGGCGGGACTGCAGTTGCACAGGCGCCGAGAAGCAGCGCCGTCGCGGCAGCGGTAAAGCGTTTCGCATTCATCATGGTCATAGTTGTTTTCCTGTTCTGATCTGTGACGCGTTCCTTTGCTTCAGAATGTGAAGGCCACGCCGGCGTAGAGGGAGCGGGTGTCGCCCGGGAAGAAGATGTTCCGCTGGGCCACGGTGGCGGCGTTCCAGTTCACGACGGGCGTGAAGTTGGAGACGTACTTCTCGTCGAGGATGTTGCGCACATCGAGGAAGACCATCGGGCCATTCTCGAACTCGTAGCCGAGGTTGAGATTGAAGATGGCGTAGGAGCCGGCCTCGAACGTGTTGGCGTAGTCGGTCCATGCGTCCGACATCGACCATTCGACCGAGGGCGCGATCCAGAAGTCACCCACGCTGCCGCGCAGTTCGGCCCGATAGAAATGTTCGGGCACGATGGGCAGCGAGTTGTCGCCGTACTGGGGATCGTCTGTGAAGCGGAAGTCGGACCACATGTAGGTCTGGCGTAGGCGCAGGCCGTCCATGATGTTCCAGTCGAGGCCGGCCTCGAGGCCCTGGTGCATCGTGCCGTTGAGCGCGTTGAAGGTCGCCGCCGGAATGCCGAGGCCCGGGTTCACCGAGTAGGTGAGCAGTTCGTTGTCGATCTCAGCGCGATAGAGCGCGACATCCCAGACGAAATTGTTCGAGCGGCCGCGCGTTCCGATTTCGGCGGTGACGGCATCCTGCTCTTTCAGGGGCTGGAAGCCGCCGGTGGTGGGCGCGAGGCCGCCGAAGTTGGGCGGTTCGACCGAGCGGGTGACGTTGCCGTAGACCTGCATGCCGTCCGGATTCTGCCAGACGAAGCCGACGCGCGGGGAGAACCAGTCATATGTCTCGCTGTCGGTGACGACGATGGCGCTGGGCGGTGTTGAGCGATAGTCGCGTTCGGCCCGTCCGTAGGAGCCGCCCGCCACCAGTGCGAAGCCGTCCATGATGAACAGTCGGCCTTCGGCGAAGACATCGAGGCCGGTTGCGTCCTGATAGCTTTGAGCGGTGAGCGCGCCCCGCGAGCCGGCGAGGTTCACCCATTGCTTGGCGTCGTTCTCGCCCGCGCGATAGGACGCGCCGTAGAACATGTCCGCCTTCATGCCGAAGAGTTCGCCGGTCCAGTCAAGGCGACCGAAGGCGCCCCAGTTGTCGCTTTCCTGATGGATGACTTGGAAGATCGGGTGATCGAGTTCCTTGTGCGTGGCGTAGACGCCGCCTTCGAAGACGGTGTTGGCGTCGAAGCGCCAGCGCGTCTGCAGGGCGGCGCGCTGCACGGACTGGTCGCGCTGGTAGTTCCCCGTGATGTTGCCGGGGTTTGCGAGCTCGGGCGAGCTGAGCGCCTGGGCGAGCGAGACAGAGCCCGGGATCTGCTGGTGGATGTAGCCGCCGGAAACGTAGGCGCGGACTTCCTGATCGTCGCCGAAGGTGTAGCCGAGATTGCCGGAGGCGAACTGCCACTCGCCTTCGCTCTGCTGGCGCCAGCCATTGGTCTTGTAGCCGGAGGCTGCGCCGAACGCGTCCCATGCGCCGAACTGGCCGCCGACGCTGGCGTGGGCGCGGGCCGTGCCGTGGTCGCCGCCTCCGAGGCGCAGGACGCCCTGCTCCGGCGCTGTCTTGCCGTTGGGCGTGATCATGTTGATCGCGCCGCCGAGCAGCGCGCCGCCATAGCGCAGCGCGTTGCCGCCTTTGTAGACCTCGGTGTAGCGGGCGAGGAACGGATCGACGAGCTGGGTGTCGCCATAGCCGTCGGCCTCGTTCAGCGGGATGCCGTCCTGCGCCAGCAGCGTGCCGCGCAGGTGGTTGGCGTTGCCGATGCCGGAGCCGCGGATGGAGAGGCGCGTGTCGCCGCCCCATTTCTTCTGGACGTAGACCCCCGGAACGTCGCGCAGGATATCCGTGAGGCCCACAGCGTGGCGGCCCTTGTAGCTTTCGGCGGAGACGATGGCGACGGCGCCGGGCGTTTCCGAAAGGCGCTCGCGCGCTTCGGCGACGACGGGCGGATCATCAGGGTCGGCCTTGGCCGTGACGATGACGGTGTCGCGATCCTGTTTAGGTTCGTCGGACGGGCTCGATTGGGCGAAGGCTGGCGCGCACAGCGACATGGCGAGGAGAAGCGCAGGCGCCGAAACGGCGGCACGCAATACACTGGAATGCATGAGGGAGATGAGTCCTGATCGATGACAGCAGAACGCGCGACCGATGACGGCGCGCGACGAGGCAGGTCAGATCAGGGAGGGAGGGCCGGTGGACGGCGGCGGCGGCGCGGGAATGCCGCGGCCGGGGCGGAGATCGGCCACCATCGTGAAGACGACGCCGGTTTCGACGAGGAATTCGACGGGTTCGGCGACGATGTGGGGTTCGATCAGCGCGGAAGGCGCGGCGAAGACGCAGGGCGTTTTCGCCGAATTGTCTTTCACCTTCTTGGGAAGGTCGTCGAGCAGGACCTGCTCGCCTGTGTCGAGATTGAGCAGCGTCGGCGCGCTGGCGTGGCCATCGCAGATCTGCATGGTGACATAGCGGCCACCGCCAGTGTCGGCCTCGGCCAGCATGTAGCCGGCGGGCAGGATCGCGCGCATGAACAGGGCGAGGAGCGCGATAACGCCCAGCCTTGTTCCCATGCGTCGCATCCAGATCAGCACGCCTGACTCCCGCTAGCTTGCAACATAGTATCGAGCGATTTGCGAATTGGTAAGTGCGCCGAGCCGTCGCGGTCTGTCACGAGGTCGAGAGGCCGCCCGGATTGTTAGCCCGCGACGAATCCGAACTTGCCGGCCTGGTAGTCGACGATGGCCTGGCGGATTTCGTCCACCGTACTCATGACGAACGGGCCGTGCGCGATGACGGGTTCGTTGATCGGTATGCCGTGGCCGAAGAGGAATCGCGCGGCGGAGGTGGCTTCGATCTCCAGTTCATCGCCGGCGATGTCGAGTTCGACGAGCGTGTGCTGCGCGACATCGCGGCCGTTCACGCGCGCCTGCCCTGACACGACATACAGGAAGACACTACGAGCGGAGAGGCCGCCAACATTTACGCGCGCGCCGGGCGAGGCTTCGATGGTCGACATGAAATTGCCGGTGATGGAATCGACCGGGCCTTTTGCTCCATTCCATTCGCCTGCGATCAGCGCGAGGCGCGCGAGGCCGCCGGCGATTTCGATCTGCGGGATCGCATCGACTTGCAGACCCTGGTAGCGCGGCGGCGTGAATTTGAGGCGCGACGGCAGATTCACCCAGAGCTGGAGGATTTCGAGCGGGCCGCCATTCCGTTTGAAGTCTTCGGGCGAGAGCTCGGCGTGGACGAGGCCCGAGCCGGCCGTCATCCATTGCACGCCGCCGGCGCGGATGACGCTTTCATAGCCAGCCGAGTCGCGATGCATCAGTTCGCCCTCGAGGATGAAGGTGACCGTCTCGAAGCCGCGATGCGGATGCGGCCCGAACGGCAGGCCGCGATTTCCGCGCGGATAAACCTGTGGGCCGTGGTGATTGAGGAAGAGAAACGGATCGACCTGTTGCACGCGCGGGCCCGGCACGGGGCGGCGCGTGACGAGGTCCGCGATGTCGTCGCGATGGGAAGGATGCAGGGCGAGGATAGATTT
>ERZ795061.802-NODE-802-length-31372-cov-9.741738_pt1 | contig 31372 bp, 32 predicted proteins | sample MGYA00375145_ERZ795061 | MGnify/ENA primary metagenome ERZ795061 (study PRJEB30190, sample SAMN05720144) | anaerobic digester metagenome | isolation source: active sludge of municipal wastewater-treating anaerobic digesters | place: USA | collected 2014-12-22 ... | reverse complement strand
CGGCGACTTTCAGCTTGCCCTGCATGAAGGCCATGGTCGGATCGAGCGCGCCCTGAGCGAGCTTGAGGAAGTCGTCGAAGCCGACGGTGACGGTGGCGTCTGCCGCGCCGTCTTCGTTGGAGGCTTTGCCAGCGGCGCCGTCGATCAGGAGTTTGCCGACGGAACCGAAGTCAAACTTGACCTTCTTGTCGAAGCCCGTGCCGCCAGCGAGGGCAGCCTGCACTTTTGCGGTGACGTCGTTGAGATCCATGTCCGGCTCCTGGGAGATAGCGTTGCACCCTTGTCGCGCGTTGCGGGGCGCGGTGCAACCTTGGGCAGAACCCCGAAAACCGCTCGCGAAGGCGAAGGCGTGCAGCTAGGGTTTTCAGGCTACGGGAGGCAACATGAGCTGGAAAAGCCATATCGAGGAACTGCGCGCGCGCGAGCGGCTGGCCGAGCAGATGGGCGGCGAGGAGCGCGTCGCCCGACAGCGCGGGATGGGGAAGCTGACCGTACGGGAACGGGTGGCGTTCCTGGCTGATCCGGGAAGCTTCCACGAGGTTGGCAAGATTGCGGGCAAGGCAGGATACGGGCCCGACGACGCGATCGCGGAGTTCCTGCCTGCCACCATGGTATTCGGACGCGCGACGCTCGATGGCCGGCCGGCTGTGATCCTTGGCGATGACTTCACCGTTCGCGGCGGGGCTTCGGATGCATCGATTGCGGGCAAGATGCTGATGGCCGAACAGATGGCCAATGAGTACGGCATGCCGATCGTTCGGATGATCGATGGCACGGGCGGCGGCGGTTCGGTGAAATCGCTGGAGACCAACCCGCGTACTTACATCCCGACCACGCCGGCATGGGAATGGCTGGTGGCGAACATGCAGCGCGCGCCGGTGGTGTCGCTGGCGCTGGGGCCTTGCGCGGGTCTTGGCGCGGGCCGCGTGGCGGCGAGCCATTTCTCGGTGATGGTGAAAGGGTTGAGCCAGGTGTTCGTTGCTGGCCCGCCGGTGGCGAAGGCGATTGGCGAGATCGTCGACAAGGAAGGACTCGGCGGGTGGGAAATTCAGGGGCGCAATGGAGTTGTCGATAACGTCGTGAATTCGGAGCACGAAGCGTTCGCGCAGGCGCGTCGCTTCCTGTCCTACATGCCGTCGAATTCGGATGAACTGCCACCGGTTCTGCCGAGCGAAGACGATCCGCAGAGGAAGGAAGACTTCCTGCTCGATATCGTGCCGAAGGATGGCAAGACGCCTTAAATGCCGCGGAAGATCATCGAGGCGGTTTGCGACAAGGGCCCGGAAGGAAGCAGCTTCTTCGAGATCGGCGCCCTGTGGGGCCGACAGGTTGTGACCGGACTGGCGCGCATTGATGGACATCCGGTGGCGATCCTCGCGGGCGATCCGTTCTTCCTCGATGGCGCATGGACGGCGGATGCTTGCGACAAGGTCGTGCGGCATTTCGATCTGGCGGATACGTTTCATCTGCCGATCATTCACTTCGTCGATTGCCCCGGTTTCGCGGTGGGCGTGAAGCACGAGAAATCGGGCGTGACGCGCAAGGGCGTGCGGGCGATGGCAGCGGTTTATCAGACGCAGGTGCCGATCCTGCCCGTGGTGATCCGCAAGGCTTATGGGCTTGCAGGTTCGGCGATGTTCAATCCGACGCGGACGCGCTGGCGGTATTGCTGGCCTTCGGGGGATTGGGGATCGCTGCCGATGGCGGGTGGAATCGAGGCGGCTTACAAGCGGCAGCTTGAAGGGTCGGCTGATCCTGAGGCTGAGCTGAAGGAGCTCTATCGCAAGTTCGAGGCGATGCGCTCGCCTTTCCGGACCGCGGAGGCTTTCATTGCCGAGGAAATCATCGATCCGCGCGATACGCGGCCATTGGTAGTGGACTTCGTTCGCCATGCGTATCGCGCGCTGAAGACGGGGCCGCGCAGTTTCGGAATGCGGCCTTAGCCGATCTGCTTCAGCATCCAGCCGTGCGCCACGTCGAGGATTTCGGCGAGGACTTCGGGATCCTTACGGCCGGTCCTGGCGGGGACGTGGAAGGCGTGATCGGCGTGTTCGACGAGGTGCAGTTTTGCGCGCTTGCCCAGCTTGGCGACGGTGGGCTTGAGGAGATCGAGGTCAGCGAATTCGTCCTTCGCACCTTGCAGGAAGAGCATCGGGATCTTGACGCCTGAGAGATGTTCGGCGCGCTCGGTGCCGGGTTTGCCGGGCGCATGGAGCGGCCAGGCGAAGAAGACGAGGCCTTTGACGTTCGGCATGGGGTCAGCGGATTGCGCCTGCGATGTCATGCGGGCGCCGAAGGAGCGGCCACCGGCGAACAGGGGGAGATCGCCTGCGAGCTTGCCCGCATCAGCCATGGCCGCGCGGGTGGCGGCTTGCGCGATGGCGGGACTGTCCGGGCGTTTCGAGCCGCGTTCCATGTAGGGGAAGTTGTAGCGAAGAACTGCGATGCCGCGTGTCTCGAGGCCGTCTGCGGTTGCGGCCATGTTCTTGTGCGTCATGCCGGCCCCTGCCCCATGGGCGAGGACGAGCACGGCCTTCGCGGCTTTCGGTTTCTGCCAGAGGGCTGAGACGGTGGAGCCGTCTGGCAGTTTTAGCGTGCGTTCCTTCGCGCTCATTGCGCAGGCGGGGCGACGGGCGTGGCTACGGCCGGCGCGGCGGGCGCAGCCGCGGGGACAGGCTTGCGGAAGCGGAGCGTCATGCGGTCGCTTTCGCCGATGGCTGTGTACTTCGCCTTGTCATAGCCGGTTCCCTCGGGCGAGCCCGGCTCCGGCTCGCGCAGGTTGGGCGGCAGCATCCACACGCCGAGCGGATGATCGGCATTGTCTTTGGGGTTGGCGTTGATCTCGGACGATTCTTCCAGAACGAAGCCGGCGTTCTGCGCGAGCTGCACAACATAGCTTTCGAGGACGTAGCCGGTTGAGGCGGTGAGATCCTGGTCGCGCGCGGACGGAAGGCGGTGTTCCTCGACGCCGAGCACGCCGCCGGGCTTCAGGGCGCGGAAAGCATCCGCAAAAATCTTGTCGGCATAACCGCCCGCCATCCAGTTATGGACATTGCGGAATGTCAGCACCGCATCGGCTGTCCCGTCTGGCGCAAGGCCAGTGCTGGCGCGCGAGCCGACCGTGAGTGTTATGTCGCCGTACGTTTCGGGGTGATCGACGAAGGCGGCCTTGTAAGCATCGACGTTCGCCTGCGCATTGGCGGACGTGGTCGGATCGACATGCCCCGCATAGAGCTTGCCGCCGCCGGACTTGAGCCAGGGGCCGAGGATCGCTGTGTACCAGCCGCCGCCCGGCGCGATTTCTACAACCGTGTCGGATGGCTTCACGCCAAAGAAGGTGAGCGTTTCGATAGGGTGGCGCCACTGATCACGCGCTTTTTCCGCTTCAGTGCGCCAGTTGCCCGCGACAGCGCCTTCGAGTCCGCCGGGCGACGCAGCTTCTGCTGCAACGGCCGGCTCCGTGCCGGCAGGCGCCGCTCCAGTGTCGCCGCAGCTCGCCAGCAGAGCGAAAGCGGCGAGAGCAAAGAGTGCGCGGCCTGTTTTCATGGTCGGTTCCCGTGTGCAGCAGGCTGATTTCAGACCTTATTCCCGGCAGTGACATTATCCATTCGGGATCACTTGACCACCCGGGAGTGCATTCCCAACTCGAGTGTCGAGGAGCTGCAATCGCGGGCCTTGGAGACCGAGGTGTTGGCCATGAGGCAACGCCGCGAACGGTCTTCGATATGAACCGGCGGAACCCTGAACGGTCCCGCCCTGTTGCTTGAACAAGGACAGACCATGAGCACGTTTGATTTTTCCCCCCTTTATCGCACCGTCGTCGGCTTTGACCGGCTGGCCAGCATGATCGACACCGCAGCCCGGCTTGATGGCGCGCAAGGCTATCCGCCCTACAACATCGAACAGTCCATCGAGGACGAGAATGCCTATTCGATTGAACTCGCTGTCGCGGGCTTTGCCGAAGGCGATCTCGATCTTGAAGTGAAGGAAGGCCAGCTGATCGTTCTCGGCAAGAAAGACGGCGCCGAAGCGAACCGCAAATTCCTGCATCGCGGCATTGCGGAGCGCGGCTTCATCCGCCGCTTCCAGCTTGCCGATCACGTCGTGGTGAGCGGCGCCGCGCTGAAGAACGGCTTGCTGCGGATCGAGCTGAAGCGTGAGCTTCCCGAAGCGAAGAAACCGCGCAAGATCGCGATTGGTGACGCAACGTCGCCGCAGGTGATCGAGGGCGGCGCGACGAAAATCCGCCCGGCTTCGGCTGCTTGACGGAGACCTCTTGAAACCGGCCACTTGAAAATCAGTTTGGGCATTCCGATCTGATCATCTGGTTGAAAGACCCGGCGGTGAGCCGGCCGGCCCTCTCCCTCCCCCCGGATGGGCTAGCCTGGATCCTGCCAAAGAGAAGCGGCGCACTCCCAACGGAATGCGCCGCTTTTTCTTTTTTGGAGTTTCCGCCGGCGTAAGAGCTCCGACGTCAGAGCGAGGTGGGCAGCGTCGCCATGAATTGCTCCCACGCACCTTGCGGCGCCTCGGGCCAGAACAGGCAGACAATCGCAATGCCGGCGAGCGCGCCGCCAAGGTGAGCCCCATGGCCAATGCCGTCGCGCATGTTGCTGCGCGAGGCCCATGCGGAAAAGACAATGTAGCAAAGTGCGAAGACGCCGAGCGGCATCGGCAATGCGAAGAACAGGCGGATCTCTGCGAAAGGATAGAAGACGGCAGCGGCTGTTGTGATGCCCGACACTGCGCCTGAAGCGCCAAGGGCCTTGTAGTTCATATCGCGGAAGTGATCCATGTACGTCCAGGCGGACCCAGCCAGCAGCGCGGCGAAATAGATCACAAGGAAGCCGAACGTCCCGGTCGTGAACTCGAGATACGGGCCCATGAAATAGAGGGCCAGCATGTTCATGAAGAGATGGAACGGGTCGCCATGGATGAAGCCGGACGTGACGGCGCGATACCATTCCTTGTTCCGGCGCATGCGGCCGATGTCGTAGAGCAGCTGATCGACCAGCTTCGCATTGTTGAACGCTGCAATCGAAATGACGACGTTCGAGACCAGCAACGCCAGCGTTGCCGGCGAGCGTAGCAGGATCTCGATCTCGTTCATGGCGCGCGCTCCGGACGGGCGTCAGTCTTTGTCGTCTGCATCCGGGGCATTGTCGTCGGAGGCAGCGGAGACGGCGTCTTCACCGGCGTCGTCACTGGCATCATCAGAACCGGCGTCATCGCCCGAAGCGTTGTCGTCGCCTTCCTGATCGGAACCAGCGTCAGCGGATACGCCCTCGCCTTCGGCGCGGTTGCGGCCGCCGCGGCGACGGCGGCGACGCTTGCGCTTGCGGCCTGCGTCTTCACCGGCCTCGCCATCGCGCGGCTGTTCGCTGCTGGCTTCGGAGACTTCCGTGGTTTCGTCCTCGGCGGTGTCGCCTTCAGGCGATTCCGTGCGGACCGGGCGCGCGTCCTGCTTCTGGTCGGGGCGCTGATCCTGGCGCGGCGGACGCTGCAGGAAGACGGTGGCGGCGGTGTCGTCCGTGAACGCCTTCAGGGCTTCGATCGCCTGGCCCGTCACGAACTTGCGACGCAGCTCGCGGAAGGAGCGTGCGGCCGAGCGCAGCGGAGCGAGCGTGAGCTTGTCCTTGCCGAGCGAGACGTCGAATGTCTCGGCGCCGGCGAGCGAGTTCTCGAGGTTCTCGGCCGCCCACGGCAGGAAGAAGGCCGCGAGATCATCGGCGAAGATCGGCGCAAGCGTTTCCTTGAGATCGTCGAGCGCGGCGAACGGGCCGGAGGCTGTCGGCGCAGACATGAACTCGCACCATTTGGCGACGAACTCACCGTCCTTCTCGATGATCTTGGCGGGCGTCGGATCCTTCATCATCTGGATGAGCTGTCCGGCAATCGCGAAGTCGCCGATCGAGGGACGGTCGCCGAAGATGAAGAGGTGCTTCTTCAGATGGTCGTCGAGCAGCTTGATGAACTTCTTGAACGACTTTTCGACCACGGGACCAAGCTCGCCATCGAGCTGCATGGTCTTGAGCTGGCCGGTCATCGTCTCGATCGCGAGGTCTTCCGTCGCCTTGCGCTCGCCCGGCGCGCCAGAGGGATAGTATTCCTCGATCGAGCGCTGTGCGGCGAGGCGCTGGTCCTTCTTGCGGGTCCAGCGGTAGTGGAAGGCGGCCTTGGCGAGCCACACATCCGCATACTCTTCCAGCACGCAGGCAAGGAAGGCCAGCGCGGGATCCGCGGGCGTGGCGGAGGGTTCGGGGCTGTCTGCCTCGAGCGCTTCCATCATCGGCGTGGTGTCGTGGACGGCAAAGCCCGACGACGTCACCAGAACGGGCAGCGTGCCGAAGCGCGAAAGACGCTTCAATTCATCCTCGGTTTCCGCCGTGCGCGGCACCCAGTCGAAGGCGAACGCCTTGTACTTCAGGTAGGACCGCATCTTGGTGGAATAGGCCGAGGTCTCGGCGCCGAACAGGCGATAGGACATTCATGTCTCCGGAAAGCGCGCGGAAACTACGCGGGATGACCTTCAGCTTCAACCGCTGATTGCGCACGAAAAGAGCTGGTTTTCCTTGATAATCAGGCGCTTTCGCGGACCAGTCGCCGCATGGCCGCCGAACCGCGCCAGTTCAGGCCGTTCACTGGGAGACTGAAGGAAGCTTTGCAGCGCTCAATACGCGCCAAACCGGCGTTGGTTAGCGCGGCGTTTATCGTCCCAATTCAGGGGTCCGATTTAATCGTTTTCCCACGCCTTTTTGTGACGATTGGCGACGGAGAAGGGGTCGGCAGGAGACTGCCGCGTGACGTGGATGGACACTGAAAGCGAAAGCTCTGGCGGGCTCAATCTCGCCAATCGTATTCGTCGCCTGGCCAGCGGACGGAACACGATCGACATCGCACAATTCCAGTTCATCGGACTGGACGACATTCGCGCATCCTATGGCGAACGCTGGAACGAAAAGCGCGATCGCGTCGCGCAGATCGCCCGTCAGTTCATCTCAAAACGCATCGCAGCGGAAGACGTGCTGATCGCCGGCGCGGATGGGTTCCTGCTGGTCTTCGGCACCTTCACCGGCGTTCTGGCCGACGCCGCGGCCCACCGCATCTCGAAAGAGCTCAACACCTTTTTTCTCGGCTCGCCCGATCTCGACGACATGCAGGTCGAAACGCAGCACCAGTCCATGAGTGTCGATGATTTCGCCGTCGCATTCGGCGCCATGGTCGCGAACGCCAAAGACATTCCCGCCGCTTTCCCCCACCCCGCCGCGCCGCCGGAAATTCCGATGGGTTATACGCCCGTCTGGGATGCACAGCGCGGCGCGCTTTCGACCTTCTTCATTTCGCCGCTCGATCCTGCCACGGGCTGGCCGATGGACTGGGACTTCGCCAGCCACCGTCACACCGACATGGACGAGCTGAAGCTGAAGGCTTCCGAAGAGGCGATGCGGACGCTTTTCGCGACCGGCAAGAAGGCCCTCGTCGGCGTGGCCCTGCACGTTTCCAGCCTCAACAATCAGCAGAGCCTGTCGCGCCTGATGGCCGTCATCTCCAAATTCGATCCGGCGCTTGCGCGTTATCGCGTGATCCGTGTGAGCTGCGTCGAGCCTGGATATCCGCGCATCTATCTCGAAGACATTCTGCGCGTGCTGAAACCACACATCCCCCACGTCGCGATCGGGCTGAACTGGGCCGAGCCCGATGTCGCGTCGGTGCTGAAGCTTCAACCGGCGGCGATAGGCTTCTCGCTTGCAGCCGGCGCGCTGGGTCCACACGGGCCCAAGACAGATGCGTATGCGCGGATACTTGCGAGCATCGAACAGTCCCATCACCACGGCGTATCCGTCGGCGTCGAGGGCGACATCCAGCCAGCGCATGCCCGGCGTTTCACGCAGGATGGCGTGAACCATATCTGTTCGCCACGCATCTGGCCGCTACGGCGCGCCCTGCCCGCAGCGGAACTCTGGCCTGCCGCGCGCCTCGGCGCTGAAGTAATGACCGAAACAGCCGCCTAGGCGCCGCAGCCGAATTCCGCCCGTCGCGAGGCGCGTTGCGTCCACTTCTGGCGACTGACGCACAAAGGCAGCCGCACTGCTTCCGGCATGTTGCGGGGATACGATAAACTGATAGGTTTCCGGCGCTGCGCGGGGTTGGCTGTGCGGCGAATAATCAGAGGACGGAGACCTCCCCATGAAAACAGCGATCACACTCGCGGCTGTTGCGCTGGCCCTCGCCGCGCCGGCATTTGCGCAGGACAAGAGCACGCTCGACTACGTCACCACCAAAGGCACGGTCATCAAGGCGAATGCACAAGGCACGGACCTTGAGCTGCCGATGGCGTACAAGGCCGACGGCACCTACACGACCAGTGCGATGGGCCAGGAGATTTCCGGCAAGTGGCGCATCGACGGCGACAAGCTCTGCACCGTCAACTCGATGAGCCCGAGCGAGAGCTGCATCGCCTATCCCGCCGGCAAGAAGCCGGGCGACGAATTCAAGGTGACGAACCCGATGCTGGGTGAAGTCTCCGTGACGATCAACAAGTAGGAGCGGCGTCACATGAAGCGATTGATTGCCTGCCTCGCCATTGCCGCCATTGCGGCGCCGGCGCTCGCGCAACAGCCGACTACGCTGCAGGAGCTCACCACCAAGGGAATGGTGATGGAAGCCGGCGGCATGGAGATCGATGTCACCTACAAGCCGGATGGCACCTTCACCGCCATGGACGGCCAAGTGACCGGCAAGTGGCGCATTGACGGCGAGAAACTCTGCACCTCGTCGAACTTCTCGCCGGCCGAGGAATGCACGGCCTATCCGGTGGGCAAGAAATCCGGCGACTCGTTTGAAATAACGGGCGCGCAAGGAACAGCGACGATCAAGATCAAGTAAGTTCAGACAGATAGAAACGACCCGGGCGCACAGGCCAGGGAAACGCCTCGCACCTTCGGGTGCGGGGCGTTTTTTCTGGAAATGTGAGAGCCGCGCTGCGAAGAGAGAGCCCCTCCGTCTCGCGGCTTTGCCGCGATCCACCTCCCCCGCCTGTGGCGGTGCAGGACAGGGCTGCCCCCAGAAACGGCGACCCCGGCCGCTGCTTTCACAGGGCCGGGGCGACACCATGGTTGTCCGCCAGTTCGTCCTTCGAGCTGCGGCCATCACAGCCTGGTCCTGATCAGGGACCGCTCGTTCGACGCCATCCGGCGAAGCTGAGCCTTGAGCGTCTTGGTTCGGCGTTCGCATAACTCCGGGACATGACATCCCGCTTCCATGCGTCCGCGCGGCTGAGACCACGCTCGTGTCCGTATCTATCCCCTCTCGAGGACTCCAGCGGTTTTGGACCCGCCTGAGCGCGACTTCGTCTCTTGCAGAGCGCGACGCCGCTTCCGGTGCTCGTTGCTCCCCTTGTTCAGCACCCGTCCAATCGGGCTTACCAGTGGGGACATTCAGTTGCTTGACCCGCGACGGTCTCCTCTCTGAACACAGACAGGCTCTCACAAATCCCGCGGCGCGAGAATATCGGCGGCCTGTGGAAACTGTTGACGGCGCTGTTGATAAAATTGTGCTGCGCGTGCGAGACCACTCACGCACACGGGAGACACAAAAATGGCGCTCGATCTGGAAACGCGGCAGCAGCTCATCGAGACTGTACGCCGTTTTGTCAACGAGGTTTGCCGCCCCAACGAGCAACTCGTCTCAGAGACAAACGCGATCCCCGACAAGATCGTGCAGGAGATGAAAGACCTCGGCCTGTTCGGACTGTCGATCTCGGAAGACTATGGCGGCCTTGGACTCACGATGGAGGAAGAGGCGCTGGTGATCCTCGAGATGGGCCGCACCTCGCCTGCCTTCCGGTCCACCTTCGGCACCAATGTCGGCATCGGCAGCCAGGGCATCGTGATGTTCGGCAATGACGATCAGAAAAATGAGTGGTTGCCCAAGCTAGCGACCGGCGAAGCGATTGCGAGCTTTGCTCTGACCGAACCGGATTCAGGCTCGGATGCAGGCTCGGTGAAAACCAAGGCGGTGCGCGATGGCAATCACTACGTCCTCAACGGCGCGAAACGCTTCATCACCAATGCAGACAAGGCGCACATCTTCACCGTGATGGCCCGTACCGACCCGAACACGCCGGGGCCGAAGGGCTTGTCCGCCTTCATCGTCGAACGCTCCACGCCGGGCGTCGCCATCGGCAAGCCCGAGAAGAAGATGGGCCAGCAGGGCGCGAACGTCTGCGACGTAACGTTCGACAATGCGCGCGTACCGATCACCAACCGGCTGGGTGAAGAAGGCGAAGGCATGAAGGTCGCGATGTCGGTTCTCGATCGCGGCCGTTTGCATATCTCCTCGCTCAGCGTCGGCATCGCGGAGCGCCTCGTCGAAGAGATGACGCGCTACGCCAGCGAGCGCAAACAGTTCGGCAAGCCGATCATCGAGCACCAGCTGGTGATGGGCATGATCGCCGACAGCTATGCGGAAGCCGCCGCAGGTCGCGCCATGGTTCTTGATGCGGTGAAGAAATACGACGCCAAAGAAAAGGTAACGCTGCTCGCTGCAGCCACCAAGATGTGGTGTACCGAAATGGTCGGCCGCGTCGCGGACCGCGCCGTGCAGGTGTTCGGCGGCTCGGGCTATATCGCTGACTACGCCGTCGAGCGCTTCTATCGTGACGTCCGCATCCTGCGCCTCTACGAGGGCACGACACAGATCCAGCAGATGGTCATCGGCCGCGAACTGCAGCGCATGGCGAAGGCCGGCGAGATCTAGCAAGTTGGTTGGGAATTTATGGCCACCGAAAGCAATAAACGGACTGCGCTAGCCGAGTTCAAAGACCGCCATAAGCACGTCCATTTTATGCTAGTCGAAGAGGATACGCTGCATCTGCGTGTGAATGGGCTAGTTGCAGGCACAAGAAACATCCCACTTCACTACTTAGCCAAGGGAGTGTTTCACCCAATTGCGGCTTACACTCGATCCATCACGCGCGTATTCCGCAGGTCCAAGGCGTTTGCTGACAAACTTTTCTCTTTCGAAGAAGAGCATCGCAACAAGCCCCTCGAATCCGCGGGCAACCTATTAGGCGTCCAGTACGACGCTCTTCTGGATAGCTACGAAAGTTACCTCTTCGCGCTCGAAGGTCTCTTCGAAGATCTAGCAAGCATCGCGAGCTGCTTCTGGGCCGATCCGCCTAAGCGGATCAGATCAGACGCATATAGGCGCTTCAAAATTGAGCTTGAAGCGATGTCGAGCACGACCGCTTACGTGGTGAACAAAATAAAGCACAACCAGGCCATGTTGGGAGGCTTTCATTCGATAGCCGCGAACCCGGAACTTCGACTTGCCGTCCCCGGCTTTATGCTCGTGCGAGCGATCGGTGATGGCGCAGGTGCAGACCCCGACTTCCCGCGTTTTGAAAATTCCGCGATCTCATTTTTTTCCGACTTTCGGCGCACTTTGACTTCGGTAGTCGCAGCATCGGAGGCTCTGTCGGATTTCCTGGAAGAAGTGAATGTCGAACAAGATAGAAGCGGCCCGATCGGGCCTAAATGGAACGACGTGCCGGACACAGTATTTTCTCTTTCGCGACTGGCGCACCCATCAGAGCTTCATGAGTTTGTTTTTGAAAGGATCAGCTTCGATCCGTTTCCTATAAAACGTGAGCCAATGATTGGCTCCATCCGCTATGGTTCGCCGCCTTCAGATTTAGCATGCGGCGAATGGATGTTGATGTTTGAAGGAGATGGTTACACTCGCTCCTACAATTTGCCGCGCCCACTGCAGATGCATCCTACCGACAAACCCGAGGTGGTCGCATCCATCACTAGCAGGATCTAGCGATCCGTCTGAATTGTGTGGAACAGCTGCGCACGTAGGTCCGGCAGGTCTTGCAGATCGATCTCTGTCTCCTGCCCGTTCAGCCGCACGATGCGTGACGGCGCGTCGGGCATAGCGAGGGAGATCGCCTTGTCGAGTTCAGCAAGCGCGGTGTGACGCAGTTGAACGCGCTGGGCGCGATCCTGCGAATAATCCGACAGCGTGCGGCGGGCCTGCGCCGCTAGCTTCAGCACATAAGGATCGCTCGGCGCGGTAGCGACCTGTTCGTCGAGCTGTGTGGAAAGGTCATTGATATCGTCCGCGCTCATGCCTTCGCCATGCTGGGTGATGGAGACCATCAGGCTGGCGGTTTGCTGCAGGGCAGGATCGCTCGCAGGCGCGGTGGCGCAGGCAGCAGGCAGAGCCAGCAGACTTGCCGCCAGAACGAAATGCCGAAACCTCATCACCCACTCCCGCAACAATCTGCGCTCCAGCGAGTAACGCGTTCCAATGCGGCGCAAAGGCGGCGGATCAAATGGCTTGTGCAGACCGGGCTGCTTGTGGGTGACAGACGCGCCCCTGCCCGCTTAGATCGCACCGACACAAGACGGGGTTTCAATGGACAGCGATGGCGAGATTGCGCGGGCAGCGCGCCTGATGCCGATTGCGGCGATCGGCGAAAAGCTGGGCATTCCCGCTGATTCGCTGATCCCGTACGGGCATACGAAAGCGAAGATCGCTGGCAGCTTCCTGAAGCAGCTGAACAGCCGCCCCGATGGCGACCTCGTGCTCGTGACGGCCATGAACCCCACGCCTGCTGGCGAGGGCAAGACCACGACCACGGTGGGGCTGGGCGACGCCCTCACCCGCCTTGGCAAGAAGACTGTCATCGCCCTGCGTGAACCTTCGCTTGGGCCGTGCTTCGGCCAGAAGGGCGGCGCGACGGGCGGCGGCTATGCGCAGGTCGTTCCGATGGACGAGATCAACCTGCATTTCACGGGCGACTTCCACGCCATCACAGCCGCGCACAACCTGCTGGCGGCGATGGTCGACAATCATATCCATTGGGGCAACGCGCTCGGCATCGATACGCGCCGCGTCCGCTGGCGCCGCGCGCTTGATGTGAACGACCGCAGCCTGCGCGGGATCGTTACGGGGCTTGGCGGCGCTCCCAACGGCACGCCGATGGAAGCCGGCTTCGACATCACGGTCGCGTCCGAAGTCATGGCGATCCTGTGCCTCGCCGACGATCTCGCCGACCTGAAGGCGCGCCTTGCGCGCATCATCATTGCCGAAACACGCGATCGCAAACCGATTACCGCTGGCGACATCAAGGCGGATGGCGCGATGGCCGTGCTGCTGAAAGACGCGATCCAGCCCAACCTCGTGCAGACGATCGAGAACACACCCGCCATCGTTCACCTCGGGCCGTTCGCCAACATCGCGCATGGCTGCAATTCGGTAATTGCGACACGCACCGCGCTGAAGCTGGGCGATATCGTCGTCACAGAGGCTGGCTTCGGCGCAGATCTCGGCGCGCAGAAATTCTTCGACATCAAATGCCGCCTGTCTGGCTTGAAGCCCAAGGCGGCCGTGCTGGTCGCGACCATCCGGTCTCTGAAAATGAATGGCGGCGTCGCCAAGGTCGATCTCGGCGCTGAAAACATCGAGGCGCTGATGCGCGGCGCCGTGAACATACAGCGCCACATCGAAAACCTGCGCGGCTATGGCCTGCCCGTTCTTGTCGCGCTCAATCACTTCACCAGCGATACGCCCGCCGAAGTTGAAACCGTGAAGCGCATCGTCGCCGGAATGGGCGCGCAGGCCTATGTCTGCCGTCATTGGGCCGAAGGCGGAAAAGGCGCGGAGGAACTTGCGAAGGCCGTCATCGCCACGCTGAAAAAAGGCGAAGCCGATTTCCACGTGCTCTACGACGACACCCTGCCCCTGCTCGCCAAGATCGAGGCGACAGCGAAACGCATCTATCGCGCCGATCGCGTCGAGGCCTCGCAGAAAATCATCGCGCAGCTGAAGCGCTGGGAGGATGCAGGCTTTGGCCGCCTGCCCGTGTGCATCGCCAAGACGCAGTACTCTTTCTCGACAGACCCCACGAAATTGGGCGCGCCCAATGGCCATGTCCTCGACGTGCGCGAAGTGCGCCTCTCCGCCGGCGCAGGTTTCGTCGTGGCGATCTGCGGCGACCTGATGACGATGCCCGGCCTGCCCCGCGCGCCCGCCGCCGAGATCATGTCCGTCGATGTCGACGGCAACATCCACGGGCTCTCGTAATGCGCATCGCCAAACTTGCACTCGTCGTCCGCGACTATGACGAAGCCATCGCATGGTTCACGCGCTGCCTCGGCTTCGAACTCGCCGAAGACGTCGACATGGACAAAGGCAAACGCTGGGTCGTCGTTGAGCCGCCGGGCAAACGCGGCGCATCCCTGTTGCTCGCGAAGGCTTCGGGCGCCCAACAAGAAGCGGCGATCGGCAACCAATCCGGCGGGCGGGTTTTCCTTTTTCTTGAGACAGACGACTTCGATCGCGACCACGCGCGCATGGTGCGCGAAGGCGTCCATTTCCGCGAAACGCCGCGCAGCGAGCCTTATGGCAAGGTCGCGGTGTTTGAAGACATTAGCGGCAACGCATGGGACCTGATCGGGCCCGCCTGATCGCATCCAGCAGCACGCAAATATAAACCTCCCTGACCCAGCGGCGCCGCTTGCGCCTGTCGCCGTCACTTGCGATTGAATCGCAAAAGAAAAATTCAGGGAGAGACGAATGCGGCTGACACGGCGGAGCCTTCTGGCGACGGTCTACGGCACGGGCCTCGCGGCGTGCGCGCCAGCAGCGGTGACCCCGGCTGCAACGCCAGAAGCCAGTCACGATCTGCCGGATGCAACGCAACTTGCCTCCATGATCCGCAACAAGGAGATCAGCGCCGCCGAAGCTGTCGAGGAAGCGGTCAAACGCGCCGACGCCGTGCAACCGCAGATCAACTTCATGGTCACCGACACGTTCGCGATGGCGCGTGAGAAGGCGAAGACGCCTGTCGCCGGTCCGTTCGCGGGCGTGCCATTCCTCATCAAGGATCTCGACAATGTCGCCGGCGTCGTCACGCGCTTTGGATCGGCCTCGACGGCTGGCCAGCCTCCTGCCGAAAAGGACGACACCTTCGTCGCCGCCACGTTCGCCGCCGGCCTGATCTGCATCGGCAAATCCGCTGCGCCCGAGAATGGCTACCTGCCAACCACCGAACCGCTCGCCTTCCCGCCCTCGAAGAACCCGTGGGACACGACGCGCTCGACTGCCGGATCGTCAGGCGGCGCTGCTGCTGCGACCGCTGCGGGCGTCGTGCCGATGGCGCACGCCAATGATGGCGGCGGCTCAATCCGCTTCCCCGCCGCGAACAACGGCCTTGTCGGCCTCAAGCCGTCGCGCGGCCGGATGATCGACGAACAGCCCGGCGCGCGTCCGCTCGATCTCGCGGTGCAAGGTGTCGTCTCCCGCACCGTGCGTGACACAGCTGGTTTCTTCGCCGCGTGCGAAGCTTCGGGCGCCGCCGCCGTATTCCCGGCCGTTGGCCTCGTCACCGCGCCAGGCGCGGCGCGTCTCAAGGTCGGCGTGTTGAGCACAGGCTTTGGCGGCGCTGAGCCTGAAGCGGAAGTTGCCGGCATCCTGCAGGCGACAGCCAAACTACTTGAAGCGCAGGGTCACACCATCACCGGCTCAACCAAATGGCCGACCGCCCCGACCTTCGGCGACGATTTCCTCGCCTACTGGTCGCTCGGCGCAGCGCAGGACGTGGCAGGCGTTGAAAAGCTGCTCGGCAAAAAGGCCGACGAGACGATGGTCGAGCCCTTCACGCTGCGCATGGCCGCCAATGCCACGACGCTGAAGCCAGCCGATATCGAAGCGCTACAGACGCGTCTGCTCGCCGCCGCCACCGCCTATGACGAGTGGATCAAGGGCTTCGACGTCGTGATCTCGCCGGTCTTTACGTCGCCGCCCTCGCCGCTTGGCTTCCTGCGTGGCGACGTGCCGTTCGACACGCTGCGCGAGCGCTTGCTGCATGAAGTCGGCTACACGCTGATCCACAACATATCGGGCGCGCCCGCCATGAGCCTGCCGCTCGGCTGGACCACGGGAGGCCTCCCGGTCGGCATCCAGTTCTCGGCCGCCAATGGCGCGGAAAAGCTGCTTCTCGAACTCGCCTATGAGATCGAAGCAGCACAGCCCTGGATCGGCAAAAAGCCGAAAGTCTGGGCTGGCTGATCGATCACTGAAAGCGACAGGGAGAAGATGATGAAGCGCGCCTTGTCCGGCGGTCTCATTGCGGCGTTCGCCAGCGCCTGTGCGTCGGCTCCGACGGCGCCGCCCGCGCCATCGCCACCGGTGGTCAGCATCTTCACGGTCGCCCATCAGGACGACTGGCAGCTGTTCATGAACCCCGAAGCCTATCACGGCATGGACGAACCGCAGGAAAAGGCGGTCTTCATTCACGTCACCGCGGGCGATGCAGGCGCGGGCGCCGGGGGCGAGCCCGTGCCCTACTATCTCGCCCGCGAAGAAGGCGCGCTCCGTGCTGTCCGCTTCATGGCCAACGCAGCTGATCCATCCATCGGCAAAGGCGCAAGGATGGACAGCGCTCAAGTGGAACGCGGCGGGCATGGCGTGCAGCGCTACGCCTACGCCAATGCGGTCGTGTATTTCCTGCGCCTGCCGGACGGCAACATCGTGAATGGCTCCGTCTATACACCACACCCGGAATCGCTGACACGGCTACGCTCGGGCGACGCGGCAACCTCCGGCACGGTGGAACAGAGCGGACGCTATGAAGGCTGGCAGGATCTGGTCGATACGCTGAATGCGATCGTGGAATCCGAGCGCGTTGCAGGCTCAGGCTTGAAGCTGCACATCGCCGAGCTCGACGAGACGCTTAACCCCAAGGATCATCCCGACCACCGCGCCGTCGCGTTCGCGATGGAGGATGTGGCGAAGCTGCATCCCTGCGCACCGGTCTATCGCCACATCGAGTACCACACGAAAACCAAGCCGGTGAACATCACCGGCAAGGACTACATGATCGATGTCGGAACGTGGGCCGCGACCGCCTCTGGCCTTAGCGACAATCATGCAAAGGCCACATGGGAAGACGAACATAACGCCTGGATCGGCCGCAGCTATTCCCGCGCCTCGCCGCCGACTGGCGCCTGTCAGCCAGCCCCACTGGGCTAAGCTCGACTAGGCCTTCGGGGTCACCCGCACCATCATCTTCGAATACCCCTTCACGAAGGAGCTCGGGATGTGCTCGGGTTCTTCAAGAACTTCGATCTTGTCGAAGCGCTTGAGGATTTCCTCCCACAGAACCTGCAGCTGCAGCTCTGCAAGGCGGTTGCCGACGCAGCGATGGATGCCGAAACCAAATGACAGGTGGCGGCGCACCATCGGACGCTCGATCCAGAGATCGTTGGGGCGCGTGTACTGCGTCTCGTCGCGGTTGCCCGAGGCGTACCACATCAGCACCTTGTCGCCCTTGCGGATCGTCTTGCCGCCAATGTCATAGTCCTGCAGCGCGGTGCGGCGCATATGCGCCAGCGGCGTCTGCCAGCGGATGATTTCGGACACGGCCGACGGGACCAGATCCGGGTTGGCTTTCAGCTTCTCCCACTGGTCCGGCCATTTGTGCATCATGGCCAGCACGCCGCCCGTCATCGAGTTGCGCGTCGTGTCGTTGCCGCCAACGATCAGCAGGATCAGGTTGCCGAGATATTCCTGCGGCGACATGTTCCGCGTGTGCTCGCCATGCGCCAGCATCGAGATCAGGTCGCCTTTCGGCTCGGCATTGACGCGCTCATTCCACAGCCGCGTGAAATAGCCGAGGCACTCCAGCAGCTCGCCGCGCCACTGTTCTTCGCTCTTCACGATGTCCGGGTTGTTGCGTCCCGTCGCCACGTCCGACCAGCGCGTCAGCTTGCGGCGGTCTTCAAAGGGGAAGTCAAAGAGCGTCGCCAGCATCATCGTCGTCAGCTCGATCGACACCTTGTCGACCCAGTCGAACGGCTCGCTCACATCGAGCGAGTCGAAGATGCCGTTCGTGCGTGAGCGGATCAGCGCTTCAAAGCTCTTCAGATTGTCCGGCCCGACGATCGACTGCACCGTCTTGCGCTGCAGGTCGTGCTTGGGCGGGTCCATCGCGATGAACATCGGCAGCTGGAAATCCGCATCCTGGTCGACGATCGTGATGCCGCCCTCTGACGAGAAGACGCCATGCGAGGTGTCGACCGTCATGATGTCCTTGTAGGTGGTGATGTTCCAGTAGGGCCCGTACGGGCTGTCCGGGCACCAGTTGACCGGGTCTTCCTTCCGCATCCGCGTGAAGTAGTCCCAGAAAGCGTCGCGCCGCCAATATTCAGGGTCGCTGATATCGAAATTCGAAAGGTCGATATCCGACGCTTTCGGAAGCTTGGCGTCCTTCAGCAGCCCGTTTTTCCGGAAAGCTTCCACGCCAACGCTGGTCGCTTCAGGCGCTGTTGCCGTATCGGCCATCACGCGTCTCCTTGAACCCTCAAACGGCGGCTTCTGCGGCCTGCCCTGACACAGTCTAACAGACGCAGGCGGCAAGGTCAGTCCTGTCCTAGGGGCAAGTACAGTGACGGGGAATGCGATCAGGGGAGCCCCTAAACCGGCCCGCGACAGTACGGATTCCCGCCGCGCCTTTCGGGCGGCGGCGGATATGCTAGACGTCCTTCCCTTCCGTCCGGCGCCGCCAATGCGCCTTTCACAGGGACCGCCGCCTTGGGATCTGACATGCCCCCCCAGCCGCGCCGCGCCCTGACCGTGCTGATCCCGTTCTTCAATGAGGCCGGCAATATCCAGCCCCTGATCGACGAGGTTCACACCGCCCTGAACGGCGTGGATTACGAGATTGTCTGCGTAAACGACTGCTCCAGCGACGCCACCGGCGCGGAACTCGTCATCGCCAGGGCGGCAAGCCCAGACCGCATCAAGGTCCTCACCCACGTCAAACGCCGGGGGAAATCCGCCGCCCTGTTCACAGGCCTGCGCAGCTGCGTTGGCGACTGGGTGCAGCTCCTCGATGGCGACGGCCAGAACGACCCCGCCGACGCCCGCCGGATCTGGGATCTGGTCGCAGCGAAGGACGAAAACCCCGCCCTCGGCATCATCTGCGGCCGCCGCACCAGCCGGAACGATTCAGGTTTCAAATGGCTGCAATCGCGCGTGGCCAACGGCATTCGCCGGTTCTGCCTGCGCGACGATGCGACTGACACGGGCTGCGGCTTCAAGCTGATCCGCCGCCGCGCCTTTCAGGATCTGCCGTTTTTCGCAGCCATGCACCGTTTCCTACCCGCACTGATCAAGCGAGCTGGCTGGGATGTGCGCGAAGAACCCGTCGCTGACCGCGAGCGCATGCATGGTGTGTCAAAATATGGCTTTCTCGGTCGTTTTGGCGCCGGCCTGGTAGACCTGTTCGGCATGATGTGGCTTGTGCGGCGGGGTGGCTATGGCGTCGCCGTCGAATGGAACGATCCGCGCGCGTCGCGCTGACGGGCTTTTGGTCTCTGGCGTTAGTTGAGTGGAAGAAGACGCGTGAAGCAGCCGGTTCGGCAGCCCAAGCAGTCGAAGAAGTCGGCCCGGGCCGCCGCCAAGACGGCGCAGGCCCGCCGCAAGCCTCCGCGCGAACAGGGTTCGTCGTTCGAGGCTTTCCTCAGGCTCGACAAATCGGCGATCATCACCTCGATCTTCCTGTTCTGCCTCATCCACTGGTCGATCCGCACCTTCATCGCGCCGATCTATACGATCGAGGAGGCTGACCAGCTTCTCCTCTCGCAATCGTTGCAGATCGGATACGAAGCGCGCCAGCCGCCCATGCTGGCCTGGCTTCACGCTTTCGCGGTCATGGGAGGCACACTGTCGCCACCCATCGTCTTCGCCGTGAAATACATCCTGCTGTTCGTGGCGCTGACCTTCTACTACCTCGCCGCGCGCAATGTGCTGATCCGCCCCGGCGTTTCCGCCGCCGCCGTCGCCGCCTGGGCGCTGACCTTCCAGGTCGGCTGGTCGATGCATGAAGACCTGCTCGGCGCCGTCGCCCTGATGGCCTGCCTGTCGATCTGCTTCCACGCGGTGACGCGCATCCTCACCTGGCGGCGCTACCGCGACTGGGTCTATCTCGGCGTGGCCATCGGGATCGGCCTGCTGACCCATCACCTCTTCATCGTCTTTCCCGCCGCGCTGATCCTGGCAATTGTCCTGTCGCCCTTCTTCCGCGATGCGATGACGGTGCCGCGCGTCGGCGTCATGTTGCTGATCGCAGGCCTGATCTACTTGCCCTACGCCATCTGGGTTTCGACCCATATCGGCTCGGTGGGCGATGCGTGGAGCGAATACGCCGCCTCATGGGAGATCGACTCAGCCTATTTCGAACGCGCGGGCAACGCCGCCGCCCAGCTTGGCCGCGCCCTTCTCGAGTTCAGCCTGCCGCTGTCGCTGTTCTGGATGATGCTGTTCTGGACGCTGTGGCTGCCGGTCATCTATCCGATCTTCCCGCGCCGCAATACGGACGAGGAGCCGCACGAACTTGCGTGGCGCCGCCTGTTCATGCGCTCCACGCTCTTTGCACTCGTCACCTACCTGATCAGCGTGGCGCTCGGCGTTCAGGCCTACAAGGCGCACTGGATGATGCCGGTGCTGTTCACCGCTCCGGTCTGGCTGTTCATGCATGTGAAGCGCGGCGGCGAGTTTCCCGTCGCGATCCGAGCCTTTGGCGCGGTGGTGATCGCTTTCGCCCTGCTTGTCGCTGGCGGCCGCTTCATCGAGTGGCGGATGGAAATCGCCATGTGCCGCGAGGGTGGATGCCGGCCCTATACGCCCGTCAAGGAATGGGCCGAGGAGCTCAAGAAGGCCGGCTTCACGGAAGGCACGATCGTCGGGGCCGATCGCCACCTGACCGGAAACCTTCGCGCGGCCTTCCCGCGCGCCCGCGTCATCGACGCCGCCATGCCGCCTGAAGCCTTCCCCGCGGCGACATCCAACGGCGCCTGCCTCGTCGTCTGGCGCGACACGGAATTCAACGAGCAGCGCAACATCGCGATCATGCCCCGCGAACTCGTGACCTATCTGGCTGACCGGCTCTATGCCTATCCGCGCGACCAGGGCGCCGAAGGCGCCATCCGCCGCAATCTCCACCAGTCGAGCGACAAGGCGGCCACGCTCTACTATCAGTTCGTGCGGCCGTCCGAACACTGCCGCTGAGGCTGGCTATCAGGGCGCGCTGTCGGAGGGGCTATCAGGCAGATAGCTCTCGTCAGGGTCAGCCCGCAGCACACGCGCTTCCATATCGATCTCGGGAAACACCTCTTCGGTGAACGGCAGCAGGAAGCTTGCGCCCACGGCCGGCTGCACTTCGATGAGATCGCCGGCCCCGAAATCGTGCGCGGCCTTCACCTGACCCAGCACGCGCCCGTCGACATGCACCACGCTCATGCCGATCAAGTCGGCGACATAGACTTCACCCTCTTCCTCGTCCGTCTCCGGCATCGCCTCGCGCGCCGCATGCAGTAACGTGCCGCGCATGGCCTCCCAGTCTTCGCGCTGGCGCTGTTCCCTGGTGGTGACGCCAAAGCCTTCGTTCAGCGCACGATGCTTCACCGGCGTCAGCACCACCTCGCCACGCTCGTCCAGCAACGGCCCATAGCCAAAGCACGCCTCAGGGTCCTCGGTGAAGGAACGCACCCGCGCCTCGCCCTTCACACCGAACGCGCCGGTGATCTGCGCCACGGCAATCAGCTTGGGCTTGTCGGTCAAAGCGGCCGCTCCAGCATGGCGACGACCTTGCCCAATCTCGGCGATGTCCGGGAAAGCAGATGGCGGAAGCCAAGCTTCGCATGGAAGGCCATGCTTTCGGGATTGGGCGGTTCTTCGTTGACCTCGGCGGTAAGCCGCTTCTCGCCCAGCTCCGCCGCATCCGCCAGCGCCGCCTCGTAAAGCGCACGGCCAACGCCCTGCCCCTTGGCGTTCACGCTGATCGCGATCCTGTCGATGTAGAGATGCCTGTCGAATTGTTCTTCGAACCAGCCGTAATTGTCGCTCGGATAGGCCGAACCGGGCCGGATCAGAATCATGAAGCCGGCGGGTTCTCCGCCGGCTTCTGCAACAAGAATGCGATGCGCCTGCGTGGCGATTTCGCGATATTCCGAGGCGTCCATCTCGCCCACAGCGGGCGTGGATGCGGCGTTGAGGGCGAGGATGAAGGCCTCGTCCGTCTGCGCCGCATCTCTGATAGTGACGCCCGCCACCGACTACTCGGCGGCCGGAGCTTCTTCAGCCGGCGCGTTCTTGGCGTCTTCAGCAGCCTGACGGCGGGCTTCAGCCTTCTCGGCCTTCTCCGTTTCGCGGGCCTTGGCTTTTTCGCCCGGAACAGCGCGCTCCGGGTTGTTGCCGTGTTCCCACTTCACAAGGCCGGCCTGACCGAGATAGCGGGCGACGCGATCCGTCGGCGTCGCGCCCTTGGCGAGCCATTCCTTGGCTTTCTCGAGGTCGATCGTCCAGCGCTTGTCGTCGCCCTTGCCGAGCAGCGGGTTGTAGGCGCCGATCTTCTCGATGAAGCGGCCGTCGCGGGCGAAGCGCGAGTCAGCGATGACGACGTTGTAGTACGGGCGGTGCTTGGAGCCGCCGCGCGCGAGACGGATTTTCAGGGACATTTGTAACTCTCTTCTTTCAGTTTCAGTGCGTTGGTTGATGTTCGTATGCGTGATCTGGATCTGCAGGTCGGGCTCAGCCCTTGCCCTGTAGTTTCTCGTGATGGCGGATCACTTCCGTCACGATGAAGGCGAGAAATTTTTCGGCGAAATCCGGATCGAGATCGGCGTCCTTGGCCAGCTTGCGCAGGCGCGTGATCTGTTCGGCTTCACGCGTCTTGTCGGCCGGCGGCAGGTTGTGCGCGGCCTTCAGCTCGCCCACCGCCTTCGTCGCCTTGAAGCGCTCGGCCAGCATATGCACCACCGCCGCATCGATATTGTCGATCGAGGCGCGCAGGCGTTTCAGTTCGTCAGCAGGATCGATGCTCATTTCTTCTTGTCCCCGCCAAGTCCCGGAAGACCGCCGCCGCCAAGGCCCGGCAGTTTCGGCGCGCCCATGCCGCCGCCCATCGCTCCGCCGCCAAGATTCTTCAGCGCGTTGAGCTGCTGCTGGTTCACCTGCGGGCCCTGCCCCGGTGCGCCGCCGCCCATTCCGCCCAGCATGCCGGCAAGACCCTTCATGCCGCCCTTGCCAATTTTCTTCATCATGTCGGCCATGTTGCGGTGCTCTTTCAGCACCTTGTTGACCTCGGCCACGTCAACGCCGGCGCCGGCCGCGATGCGGCGCTTGCGCGAGGCGGCGAGAATGTCGGGCTTCTTCCGCTCCTGCGGGGTCATCGACATGATGATCGCTTCCTTGCGCTTCATCACGCGGTCGTCGATCCCGGCGGCGGCCATCTGCGCCTTGGCGTTCTTAACGCCCGGCAGCATGCCCATCATCCCTTCGAGGCCGCCCATGCGCTGCATCTGACGCAGCTGGCCGGCATAATCCTCCAGGTCGAACAGACCCTTCTGCATCTTCTTGGCGACGCGCTCGGCTTCCGCCTGATCGATCTCGGCTTTCGCCTTCTCGACCAGCGAGACGATGTCGCCCTGCCCGAGAATACGGCCCGCGATGCGGCGCGCATCGAACACGTCGAGCCCGTCGAGCTTTTCGCCCATGCCGATGAAGCGGATCGGCAGGCCCGTCACCGCGCGCATCGACAGCGCAGCGCCGCCACGGCCATCGCCGTCCATCCGCGTCAGCACAAGACCCGTCAGCGGAAGCCGCTCGTGGAAGCGCTTGGCCGTCTCGACAGCGTCCTGACCCGTCAGCGAGTCGGCAACCAGCAGCGTTTCGTTGGGATTGGCGATCGCGGCGATATCGGCCGCCTCGTTCATCATCTGGTCGTCGAGCGTGGTGCGGCCCGCCGTATCCAGAATGATCACATCATAGCCGCCGAACTTAGCAGCCTGGATCGCACGCCGCGCGATATCCGGCGGCAACTGTCCCTCAACGATCGGCAGCGCATCGACGCCAACCTGTTGCGCCAGCACACGCAGCTGTTCCATCGCCGCCGGGCGGCGCACATCGAGCGACGCAACCAGAACCTTCTTGCGTTCGACTTCCTTCAGGCGCTTGGCCAGCTTGCCCGTGGTGGTCGTCTTACCCGAGCCCTGCAGGCCGGCCATCATGATGACGGCAGGCGGGCTATCGATCTTCAGCGGCGGCGGTTCTTCATCCCCGCCCAGCGTCTCGACCAGCTGGTCATGCACGATCTTGACGACCAGCTGACCCGGCTTGATCGACTTGATGACATTCTCGCCGATGGCTTTCGGGCGAACATCGTCGATGAATTTCTTGACCACCGGCAGCGCGACGTCGGCTTCCAGCAGCGCCACGCGGATCTCGCGCAGCGCCTCGTTGACGTCCTTCTCGGAAAGCGCGCCGCGGCCCGTCAGGCCGTCGAACACCTTCCCAAGCTTGTCTGTCAGCGCGTCGAACATCGCGTTTCCTTTTTCATGCCGGACCATCCGACATGGGGAGCCTGTTTTCCGCGTTCAAACGCCGAGAACCCCGCTGAGCGCAACGCGCCGGGCGGGGGACCTCGCCAGCCTCGTCCGAAGCCCATAAACACAGGGAAACGGGGTCGTGCCGGTCAAAGCACAGAAACGGGTTCTGCGCGGAAGACGGGCTCCCTACGCCGGGCTGTGGAAAAGGTCAAGGCAAACGCCCGGAAACGGGGCAAAGCGTGCTAACCATGGAACCCGCCATACCAGCGCACGTTGCTGGGCGATCCATGCCTCCCCCGAGTCCCTCATGCCTGCATTCCAGCTCCGCCACGCGACCACCTACGCCTTTTCATCGCCCGTGACCCTCCAGCCTCATCAGCTGTATGTGCGCCCGCGCGGCGACCACAAGATGAAGGTGCAGGCATCCACCCTCACCCTCTCGCCTCCGGCCGAGGTCGTCTGGCGCAGCGACCTGTATGGAAACTCCGTCGCCATCGCCCACTTCGCCGGCGAGACGACCCGGCTCGACATCATCAGCGAACTCTCCGTCGAAACCTTCCCGCGCAGCGAAAGCCAGCGCCGCCTCCTCCTGGAAACCGGCACGACGGAGTACTCGCCCATCGAGCGCCGCCTGCTCGCGCCCTATATCAACCAGCCGTGGGAAACCGGACACGCCGCCGCCGAATGGATCCGCAGCGGCGCCACCAAGGTGAAAAAGCGCCAGTACGAACGCCTGCTCGAATGCGCCGCCCGCATCCGCTACGAATTCGACTATCGCATCCGCTACGAGCCGGGCCTGCAGACGCCAGCCGAAACCCTCCGGCTCCACTCCGGCACCTGCCGCGACTTCGCCGAGCTGATGATCGCCGCGGCCCGCAGCCTTGATTGCGCCGCCCGCTTCGTCACCGGCTATGTCTTCACGCCCAACGCCGCCCCCGGCGCATCCTCGCCCCACGCCTGGGCGGAGGTCTACATCCCCGCCGTCGGCTGGATCGAGCTCGACGCCACCAACGGCCTCGTCGACGATGGCGACCTGATCCCCATCGCCTCAGCCGCCACCGGCGCCGAACTGACGCCAATCTCGGGCGCTTTCACCGGCTATGGCGCGACCTCATCGCTGAGCGTCGGGGTCGATGTCAGGAAGCTCGTCTGACGCTGTACCACCCGGCCCGCCAGTGCTAACCGGCGATCAGACCGGGAACCTCACATGCGCACCATCGGCCTCATCGGCGGCATGAGCTGGCAAAGCTCGAAGCTCTATTATGAGCGGATCAACCAGCTGGTCGCCGAACGCCGCGGCGGCGCCACATCCGCGCAGATCATCATCAACTCGCTCGACTTCGCACCCATCGCCCGCATGCAGACCGAAGGCCGCTGGAAAGACGCCGCCGCTCATCTTGCCAACGCGGCCCAGGCGCTCGAACGCGCAGGCGCCGACGTCATCGCGATCGGCGCCAACACGATGCACAAGGTGGCGTCGCAAGTGATGGCGTCGGTCCACGTGCCGCTCATCCACATCGGAGACACGCTGGTCGCAGGCCTGCGCGGCCATGCCCGCTCCCGCCCACTCCTGCTCGGCACCCGCTACACGATGGAAGATCCGTTCATGATCGACCATCTCGCTAACAAGGGCATTGGCGCGCTCGTGCCGGACAAGGCCGACCGCGAAGCCCTCCACGCCATCATCTATGATGAACTCATCAAGGGCGTCGTCACCGACAAATCCCGCGAAACAGTCCTCGCCATGATCGAACGCTCGTCAGCGCGCGAGGCCGACAGCGTCATCTTCGGCTGCACCGAGATCGGCATGCTCTTCCCCCCCACCGAAGCGGGCCTACCCGGCTACGACACGCTCGAACTCCACGCCGAAGCCCTCGTCGATTTCGCGCTGGCCTGATCGGACTGCTTAAGCGGTCTCGTAGTTCCGCTGCGGCCGCCAGCCATTCGCACCTTCGGGCAGAAGATCGAACAGGCGCCACGCCAGGCAGAACTCGTCGAAATCGTCGAACGGCGAAGCGGACACGCGCACCACCTGCCCGCCCTTCATCTGGAAAGCCGAGACGCCCGGCATCGGGCCGCCGGCCGCCGTGGCAAAGCCCATGTCGGCCGAGAAGCTGGTTCCCATCGTGCTCACCATCGGAAAGCGCCAGCCACGCGAGGCCGCGAATTCCGCCTGCACGGCCGGCGAATCCGGGCTTGCGACCACAAGCACAGCGCGATCAGCGATGTGCGGATAAAAGCCGTTGAGCCCGTCCGCCCACATGGAGCAGCTGTTGCAGCCTTTCCCCATATTGTGGACCACGAACAGATCGCGCTTGTCGCCAAACAGCGATTTCAGAGTCAGCGGTCCGTCCGGCGTCTGAAACACATATTCCCCGACATCAGCCCGCGCGGTTTCCGCCAGCGCCTGGCGCAGCTCCTTGCGCACCGCCTGCAGACGCGTGCTCAGCTCGAGAATGTGGGGCGTGTTGCGAAGTGTCACGGGATTTTCCTTTCTATCCTGCTGGCGTCCGCTTGCCGGACGCGCGCTTTGTTCGTGTCTTCCGTGTCTTCGCCGCCCGCTTCGGCTTCGCCGGCGGCAGCGCTTTGACGAAGGCAGCAAGTTCGTCGAACGATTGCTGCCAGTATTTGGTGTAGCGGTTGATCCAGACGGCGGCGTCATAGAGCGGCGCCGCATCAAGATTGCAGCGCGCAATCCGCCCCGTCCGCTCCTGCGCCACCAACCCGGATCGCACCAGCACCTGGATGTGCCGCGACACGGCCTGCAGCGACATCTCGAATGGCGCCGCCAGTTCGGATACGAGCGCCGGGCCCTCATCCAGTCGCCGCAGGATCGCCCGCCGTACAGGATCAGACAGCGCAAAGAACACGCGATCCAACGCTTCCTCCGCATCCGTCGCCGGACTTCCCTCTTTCACCAGCGCAAGCGTCATCCCGTCACCTCACCAGAACACAGCGGCTGCGCGAGGATTTCCTCCAGCACCGAGCGATGGTTCGCCCCGGCCCGCGCCGCGTAATGTTCGCCATGCTCGGCTAGGGCGGGCGCAATCGCAATGCTCGTCGCTGTCACGCCGGCGAGCGCGAGCGCCACGGCAACGCCGGGCCGCTTCATGAGATTGACGCCCAGCCGCCCCGCAACCGCGAGGTTTCCAGCCATCAGCGCACTGAGAAGACAACACAGCATCCAGATTTCTTTCGCGCGCCTCCCTTGACGCAGAACTTGACTATCAACAATTCGATTGACTATCAACACTTATGTTGACTGTTGGAGAGAGAAAATGATGGGCAAGATTGCAAGCCGCGAAGAATGGCTGAAGGCGCGCACGTCTCTGCTGGCCGCAGAAAAGGAATTCACGCACCAGCGCGATGCGCTTTCGGCGAAACGCCGCGCGATGCCATGGGTGAAGATCGACAAGGACTATGTATTCGACGCGCCGACCGGCCCGGTGAAGCTGTCCGATCTCTTCGCCGGCCGCAGCCAGCTGGTCGTCTACCACTTCATGTTCGCGCCGGAAGCCGAGATCGGCTGCAAATCATGCTCGTTCTGGGCCGACCATTTCGACGGCGCGATCCCGCACCTCAACGCGCGCGACACATCCTTCGTCGCGATATCGCGGGGGCCGATCGAGAAGCTCCAGCGTCAGGCAAAACGCCTCGGCTGGAAATTCCCATGGGTGTCATCAGGCGGCAACACGTTCAACTATGACTTCGCCGTCTCCTTCGAGCCCGACGCCAATGGCGAAGCGTTGTACAACTACGAAAAACAGAAGGTCCCGTTCAAGGATCTGCAGGGCGTCAGCATCTTCGTGAAGGATGCGGATGGCGCGATCTATCACGCCTACTCCACCTACGGCCGCGGTCAGGATATCCTGAACGGCGCTTACAACATTCTCGACATGACCCCCAAAGGCCGCGACGAGGATGAGCTTCCCTACCCAATGGCCTGGGTGAAACTGCACGACGAGTACGAACAAGCCTGAGGGATCGGATGCTTTGATCTCGCTCATCCACAACGGTCATCCTCGGGCTTGTCCCGAGGATCTCTGTTGGAAGATGTGCGGGACAGTCAGCCGATCCCGACGAAGTGCGAACCGGGATTCTCGGGACAAGCCCGAGAATGACCCGTTGGTTCTGCCCTCATGGTGAGCAGGCCCGAAGGGCCGCCCGTCGAACCATGAGGACGCCCGCTTCTCGCCGAGAACGGTCATTCGACATTGATGACAGACGTTGATATTTTCGGAAGCTGACGAAGGGAACAAAGATGAAGAGCTGCATCTCCGTCTTGCTTGTGTGCGGAGCGCTCGCATCACCTGCTAGTTGGTCACAACCGTTGCCGTCGGATGGAATCAGACAGCACATCTCGGGCCGATGGGGCAAAAGCGACGATGCTGGCGCCCCGCGGGGGTGCGAACGTCCGAACATCGTGTCTCGGCGTCCCGATGGTTCGTTTGATTTATTCGGTGAGTATTCAGTCCTACTTGTAGAGCCTCTCGCTCCGCTTCGCGCCACTGAAACGCCCTACGTTTTGATGGCGGACGAGTTTGGCAATGTGCCAACCTATACTGCTCAACAGTTTATGATGCCGGACAAGGATACGCTCGTCACTCGTCCCCTGCGAGCGACAGGCGTAGCAACAGAGTTCAAGCGTTGTCCTTCGATGAATGTCGGACAGCCGCAGTAGCTCGATCAGCGTCCGAATGACAGCAATGGGCCAAACTCAGCCATCGACGGTAAAGCGTATTTTCACAGATCGGCGGTCACGACAGGCCTGATCAATCTACCCGTCCCTACTCCTCATTCGCCTGCTCCAGCGGCAATCCCTTGGCCTCCCGTACACGCGCGCCCTTGAGGATGCCTTCCATGGCGTAATTGCCTTCATGGCAGGCGTATTCGTAGACGGCCTCGCCCTCGCTGCGCCACGTGGTCTCGCCCTTCCAGGGCTGGGTGTAGAACACCGGATCATCGACCGTGAACTCGTAGAGCAGCTCGTTCGCCGAGACGCGCGTGAAACGCTCGGTGACTTTCGCCTTCTCCGACAGATTGGCCGGCACGCCCTGCATCGCGCGCACCGGCGCAAAGCCCGTCGTCTCCACCACCAGCGTGTCGCCCTCCCAATGCCCGACCGCGTCGCCGAACAGCGGATGGATCGCGCCGGGATTGTGCGGCTGGCCCATGCGCACGATGCGCGCCCAGGTGATCATCTCCGACATGATCATCACGGCGTCGCCGGTCTGCACGACCTGATAGTGATTATTGTACAGCCCGTTGATCATCGGCGGCCCCGTCCGCCCGCCAGTGGCGAGGCATCGGTCGGCCAGAGGCCGCGCCTCCGGGTCGGAATAGCCCAGCTTCTCCCGCCCTGCCGCCGCCAGCTTCCTGCCGGCGTCCGACCACGGAATTTTCCCGTTCGGCGGATCGATGATCCACGACGTCCGCGTCTCGCCCTTCACCACGCCGAAGCGCGTGCCCGGATCGATCCAGAACGCATTATAGCCGCGCCCCTGCGCCAGATCCTTGCCGTTGAGCAGGCCGTCGCTCGTCTTCTGGTTGTCGTCGGTCGCCTGCCGCACGACTTGCGGGTGCGCCCTGGTCATCGCCTCGACCTGCTCAGGCGGGATCACCAGCGTCTTGTAGCGATCGGCGCGCTCCAGCGTCGTGATCGAATCCGTCGACCACACGCCCTGAAGGTCAGGATGGCCGTCGGCGGCCTTTGGCGGGGCATAAACCGTCTGCGCCCCGGCAGACATCAAGACCGGCATGGCGGCAAACATTACGGCGGCGGCGACGCCTGCGCGCATGATCGACATTGTATCCTCCCTTACCCGAACGCCGCCCTGTCTCGAGGCAAGGTCGTGAGTTCGTGATGTTGCGCAGCTTGCCTGCCGCGGGGTTGGCCTGCAAGCTGGTTCCCTGACCGGAGCGGGTGATGAGCATCAAGTCGAGCCTGAGGGGCGTTGCCGCCCTCGCCATCGCCGCTGTGGCCGGCCTTGCCGCGCCCATCGCCTCCCAACAGGCCACCGCCCAGCAGGGCGCCAGGATCCGCGTCGACCTCGAACTCATGCTCGCCGTCGATATCTCGCAGTCGATGGACCATGACGAACACACCATCCAGCGCGAGGGCTATGTCGAGGCCTTCCGCCACCAGGACGTGATCAACGCGCTGGTATCGGGCCCCGAGGGCAAGATCGCCGTCATGTACATGGAGTGGGCCGGGGACTTCGACCCGATCCCCACCATCCCATGGACCATCATCGACAGCGCGAAAGCCGCCCACGACTTCGCCGACCGCCTGGAGAAGGAACCCATCTTCGGCGAACAGCGCACCTCGATCTCGACCGCGCTTCTGGCCGCTCAGGACTACATCCTGAACAACAACATCACGTCCCATCGCCAGGTGATCGACGTCTCGGGCGATGGCGCCAACAATGCTGGCCGGCTGGTCGAACCCGTGCGCGACGCCGTGGTGAAAAGCGGCATCGTCATCAACGGCCTGCCGATCATGCTCAACAAGCCGAAAGAGTTCTACGACATCGACCATCTCGACCGGTACTACAAACACTGCGTCATCGGCGGCGACGCGGCCTTCATCGCTCCGGTCTTCGACCTGCGCCACCTGTCCTCCACCATCCGCAAGAAGCTCGTGATGGAGATCGCCTCGCTCGACATCGAGCCGGACATGGCGCCGATCCAGTTTGCCGAAACCCCGCCCCCGGAAAAGGACGGCATCGTCCGCGCCCAGCTCAAACTGCCGCAGGAAAAGACCGACTGCACGATCGGGGAAAAAGTCTGGGGTGGCCGCGGCTATTACGGCGGCTTCGGCCGCCAATAGCGCTGCTCCAGCAACCAGGCCTTCAGATCAGGCTTGCGCCCTGCGGTGCAGCGCCTTGTCGGCATACATCGCCTCATCCGCGCGCGCGAGCGCCTGCTCGGCCGTGTCGCCAGCACCCACATGCGCAACGCCAAACGCCGCCGAG
>ERZ795061.784-NODE-784-length-31655-cov-7.855538_pt1 | contig 31655 bp, 25 predicted proteins | sample MGYA00375145_ERZ795061 | MGnify/ENA primary metagenome ERZ795061 (study PRJEB30190, sample SAMN05720144) | anaerobic digester metagenome | isolation source: active sludge of municipal wastewater-treating anaerobic digesters | place: USA | collected 2014-12-22 ... | reverse complement strand
CCAATAATGATTCGAACTGACATCTGATGATCCCAGAAAGGAAAGGTTCTCATCAGAACGAATACTCCGAGATGAACCGATAAAGACCCATAAAAAATAGCACTGGATGGCGTTGGACCTTCCATAGCACGAGGCAGCCACGATGAAAATGGAAATTGAGCTGACTTAGCCGCAGCAGAAAGTAAGATCATTAAAGAAATAAAAATACCAATCCAACTGTGTGTCTGTAAGTGACCATGGACCAGCTCATAGTTATTCAATCTCAAAAACGTAATATTCTCATGAAACAAATGATGAGCCATCCACATTGCCAGGATAAGTCCAACATCTCCAATCCGATAGATGGAAAAAACTTTTACTGCATTTTTTACAGGCAAGTAACGATCGCGATAAAAGGCGATGAGAAGAAAGGAAGAAATACCCAGTATCTCCCAACCAATAAACAATGTTTCCATATTACCTGAGAAAATCACGATGTTGTACCCCAGGTAAAAGAAGAGAATCGTGTTAAAGAAACGCTTATAACCACTCTCGCGGTGCATGTAATAACGACTGTAAATCGTTACCAGGAACGTAAGGAAAGATCCTACCATTGCATAAACCAAAGTAACCTTATCGAAATAAAAATCAACAAAGAATTCATAATTCGTAGTTCTAAAAAGAACCATCTCCTTATAATCCAACGTTGGGTGGCCGTTCAGCAACCAGTAAATAACAAATACCTGAGTGCCTAAAAGATGTGCCCCTACCGTTGAAAATGCATTCCATGAAATGATATCTTCCTTCTTACGTGGAATAATCAGGCTAATCGCATACCCTGCTAATGGCAAGAGAATAAAAAATTGAAGTATGTTTGACATAACGTAATTAAGCGATTGAATAAACCGGTAAATTTTCTTCGTGAGTTTCCAAGACACTACTCAGATCGGAAACAGTCTCAACGGATTGTTTATTTGGGTTATACGATATGAACTCGCCTTCTTTAAATACAGAAAGTTCACGTGTCTCTGGATGGATAGCTACTAAATGCACCCACTCGTTAATAAACCACTCATACGTCTCTGGTTGTTTTTGAATCACTTGCAACACTACATCAGCAAAATGTTCAACTACAAGCAGTAATCTTACCGGATCATGCACTTCAATCATCTGACTTGGGAGCCCCGGTCTTAAATCTCCATCAATTCCATTGGCCACACCAAAAAGGCCCATTACGTTGTGGGGCAGCTTTGTGCCCGCCCCTAACTTCTGATTATCAACCCGCGAGAAAAAATATTCAAGGTTAATCCCTCCACACACTGGCCCCAGTGGCTTAATAATATTCAATAGAAGTTTACCATCTAAGTCGGTCGCATAATCATATGAATTCAAAAAGGATCTTCTGTCTAAAAATAAGTGCTTAGTCAGCGCTCTGCGTCCTACAATACACAAGGAGTTGGTGGCATGATTTAATTCTGGCCTCGGTTCGAACAAGGAAACAGACCGTATCCTGATCTTTTCATGAATTTTTTCCGGGTTAAGATGAGTATCTACCGATTGGAATCTCCGGGATCTTTCCTTGGCGTTTAAATCCAAAGCCGCTTTAAAAGTTTGCTCATTCTTAAGATGCAATTCTTTGTTTATAGGAGTAAGGGAATCTACATCAAAAAAAATGACTTCGTCACGCGTAGTATCATGCAATCCCCCAACAAATTGAGTTTCTTCAGGGATTACTAAACCCTTGCCTCTCAAAATTGATCGAACCTCAGGATGATTGGCCATATGACAGACAACGCGCGAATTGACGGAGCCCGCCCGACCTGAACATGCACCACAATCATAGGCTGCAAAGTGAGGATTATTGACGCTGCTCGAACCATGACCAACCACATACACGAGATTTGAAAAACTCTTAATCAAACCGATACTTCTTAAAAGACCCTCCACACGAGTTGCCATTTCATCTACGGTAAATCCAACTTGTAAGTCATTTTCACGATGATCTGGTCTTTTATTTTCTATGGTGAGTTTAGAAAACTGGTCCATGTGCTTAAAAGAAGAAGCGGTAGCGGGGCCCATGGAAGGCTTGAAAATATTTATGAACAGCCGAAATGCAGACCAGAAGCCAAGGGTTTGTGTGATCATCCACCCTCTGAAAAGAGAGTGCGAATGCTTAGTAAAATGAATATCCCTTTCGTTTTTTCTCTGCACACCAATCTCCTTAATCAGAAATTTTGGATTGACGGGTGCCGGACAAAGTTTAGTATAGAACTTGCCATGATCAGGCTGGAAGTAAAACTCTACTCCGAAAAAACCGGGTGTTCCAAACGTTTCGCACGCGGTGTCTTCTGCCTCCAGGTATCTTCGAAGTGAACACTCACGATCGTCAATACAAAACATAGCCTGAAAACTACTTCTGTCAGGGCGATTTTCCGATTTTGTGTTTTTCAAGCCGGCAAGCACTTCATCATAATAGCTCCACTCAAACGCTTCTTGCCAAAGAGAGGTTATCGCATCCAGTTCGGTAGTAGGCACCTCTGCAAAAAGATCGATTGGTTTAGTTTCAATCACTTTGGCCAGAGGCAACCAAGTTTCACCAAAGTGGCTATCCAAGGCATCAATCTCGAGTAATAATTCAAAAATGATTAAATCATGAAGGGTAATTTTTTTGTGATCCAATAAGGTTTGAGGTTGGTCTTCAACTGTGGCTACCATTCCCGACCAGCCCTGATGCGAGAATTGTTGATCAAACAGATAATGCTCATAAAGCGTTTCATCATTACCTACCAGGATTTTTAATAATGACTCTATGCCACAATGCCCGGATAGCAAAAGATTTTTTACCCTCTTTGTTTTAAAGAAACTGGTGAAACTGCCCTTCTCCATTTCCCTAATGGCTGTAAGAAACCCCCTATTACTTATGGGGAAATTCCACATCGAGATACCTTGATCCAGGTAAGAGCATAGCGTTCTAAAGAGAAGTGGATGAACCTGAGAATCTAAATCAATGCGATAATGTCTTTTCCAATTTGATCTCAATGAACTGATCCGGGGCGAATCCTTATGATAGTGCCCATTTAAAAGCTTGTATTTCCATTCAGCCACCTGGCCTTTTCCCTTTCGTTCCGCAATAACTTTCTCAAGAATGGTCGAGGTTATCCGTCCTGATTGATAGTGTGAACGATATTCAGCCAGGGATAGAGAAACCCGATAACCAAAAATGGTGGAAGCACTGTAGATTGCTTTATCAAATTTCAGATTCTGGAATCCATGAAGTGTGTTGTGATGTATAAAGTCTTTTAATGGCGCCTGCGCGGGAAGAAAATGCTTCAGATCATGCAGCACGTGATGCTCATCAAAAGAATGATTGTCTGCTTTCATTTAAATAAATAAGTTAAAAATTGAAGGCTAAGCCTTTACATGATTTAATAAAGAGTAACCGGATCGGTTAAGAAAAGAAAGAAATCAGATGAGAATGCTTCGTTTAGCCAGGTATAATGGAATGGGGCCGGCTAACGGCTTAGTTGTATTATAAGCAAAACACGAATCCTTGATTAAATCAGAATGTATTAATTCTGAAGGCAGGAAAAAATAAAACAATGCAGATGCGCTGTCGGAGCTAATCTCCTCTTCTTTTTCCTTCTCTTCGTAAGGAAGTTGGATATCGGTCTTGGTTGGGGTGCTTGACGCTTTATACAAGCCAATGCCCCTTACATGATCGTTAGAATGAGAGGGTAATGAACGGATTACAATGGGAACAAACAAAAAGAAAACCAGCACAAGGCTCAATACTGTCCGGATGTGATTTCTCTTGTTCATTAAACAAAGGTAGGAAATTCCGTAATCCTCAAAAATTCTTGTGATTACAGGTTCATGAACGAAAGCTCCTCGGCAAAGGTTCAAGGGGAATGGGGTCAATTTTAAAGCAAAGAACAATCGTTAGCTTATGGAATAAAGTTGATGGAGATAGAAAAATCAAAAAATAATCGGACATTTGTTCAAAATCCACGTTTCATGCCATTGAGGTATAACAAGATTTTGAAACTCTTTGCCATTCTCCTGTTCAGTTTTGAGCTATTGGCTCCGGCTGTTCTTATTGCAGCACCGAAGGAGGTTTTTGACAATCATGAAATAAAAGGCATAAGTACTCTCTCAGAATCAGCTCAATCGCTTGATCTCCTGTCGCACCTGATCTTTGAAGAAGTTAATAATGAAGTTCGCGAGGGCAAAGATGATTGCCTGATTAGCGTTTGCTTTATAGAGGTATTCAGCGAACTGCAAAAATTTGAACCCGTTCAAATTACCTGGACTCTTCCAAAAGAAAGGTTTGACATACAGCCTTCTCTATATACCCTGCACCGGGTTCTTATAATTTAATCTTTCAATTCTCGTTGCGGTTCTAAGAACCGCATTTTCAGATTCCCTCGTTCGGGGATCTGTTTATTCACTTCTTTATTGTTACTAAAATCTTAATGGCATCTTGTATTAATGCCTTCTTTAAAATTAAAATATGAAAACACTCGAAATTCCTAAAGATGGCTTAGAAGGATTGAAGCAAAACTGGAGGACAGACGCCCTCTCTGGTTTCATGGTATTCCTTCTGGCCCTGCCTCTTAGTTTAGGTATCGCAAAGGCCAGTGAGTTTCCACCGGCCATGGGCGTACTCACCGCTATGATCGGTGGTTTGTTTGTAAGCTTTTTTGCTGGCTCACGATTAACCATTAAAGGCCCGGCAGCCGGACTCATCACCATCTGTGCCGGTGCGGTAACAGAAATGGGTGGTGGAGTAGATGGCTGGAAAATGGCACTTGGGGTAATTGTCGTTGCCTCTATTATTCAGATTGGTTTTGGTTATTTGAAATTTGGTTCACTTAGTGATTTCTTTCCACACTCTGCTGTCCATGGAATGCTGGCCGCTATCGGGTTAATTATTTTTTCAAAGCAAATACATGTTCTTTTGGGTATAGATCCTTCCTTACTTAAAGGAAAAGAACCCCTTGAGCTTTTTGAAATGATCCCGTCTTCGATTATGCACGAGGATCCACGGGTTACGATTATCGGCATTCTAAGTCTGGTAATCATTTTTGGGCTTCCCTTATTAAAAGGAAAATACATTAAGCGAGTACCTGCGCCATTAGTTGTTCTGTTAGTTACCATACCGATGGCATGGATTATGGATTTTAAACACACAGAACCTGCGTTCGACATGGTGAGCATTGGAAACTTCTGGGGCAATATTGGATTCAATGCAGACTTCTCAGCCATTGGAAGTATGGTATTCTGGAAATATGTACTCATGTTCTTATTTGTGAATAGTTTGGAATCTTTACTTACTGTAAAGGCTATTGACGGATTGGATCCATGGAAAAGAATCTCAAATCCTAATAAAGATTTAATGGCGGTTGGCGCTGGTAATGCTCTTTCGGGCTTGCTGGGCGGACTACCCATGATTTCTGAAGTCGCCCGTAGTTCTGCCAATATTACATTTGGTGCGCGCACCCGGTGGAGCAATTTCTTTCATGGTTTCTTTTTGTTGGTTGCCATGCTATTGTTCATTCCGGTAATCGAAATGATTCCAAATACTGCCCTGGCAGCACTATTGATTGCTGTTGCTTATCGCCTGGCCTCGCCCAATGAGTTTTTCAAAACGTATAAAATAGGCTCTGAGCAATTGGTTATTTTCATTACAACCATAATAGTTACGGTTGCAACCGACTTATTGGTAGGTGTTGGTGCAGGTATTCTGATGAAGCTTATTTTCCACGTTCTTAATGGCGTTCCATTAAAAAATCTTTTCAAAGCCAAATTCGAATTTACACAGCGGGGTGAAGATTTTCTGATGAAAATTAAAGGTTCAGCTATTTTCTCAAATCTACTGGGGTTTAAAAAAGCTTTCTCGCAAATCAAACCGGGAAGCAAAATTGTACTTGATCTTACCGAGGCCCATCTCCTCGATCATAGTTTTATGGAATACATCCATCACATGGAAGAAGAACAGGTACACTCGGGAGGTTCAGTTACATCGATCGGGTTCGATCGATTCAAACCGTTCTCCAATCACCCAATGGCAGCCCGCAAATTTTCTTTGGAGAATCAAAACCGTATCGAAATTAAACTCAGCCCGCGTCAATTGGAGCTACGGGATTTTGCTGAAGCAGAGGAATACGCATTCTACCCACAGCGTGCAAAAAATGCACTTAAGTATAAAGGCTTTCCTATACAGGTAGGCAATCGTATTCTTTTTGAAGAGAATACGCTTACCAAATATACAGACCTGTCCCGGGTAGATATTTCAGATATCACCTTAACTGAAGGTGCTATGCAGGATCGTGAAGACACCCATATTACAGTTATCCATATATCGGAAGAAGAAATTCAGATCCCCGATTTTGCACTGGAACCAGAACGACTTTGGTCTAAACTGTTTGAGGGTGTTGCCGGAAAAGATATCGACTTTACTTCGCATCCGCAGTTTTCGAAAAAATATTACCTGCGTGGTCAGGAAGAAGCAGCGGTTCGTGAATTTTTTTCTGATACGCTTATTCAGTTTCTTGAAAACCGTGAAGAGATACATATTGAATGCCATCGCAATCGCCTGTTGTTTTACAAGAAGCGAGACCTGCTTGGATCATCCGAGATACTTTATGTAGTAAAATTTGCACATGACTTCCTGGAACTGATTAAACAGAAAGAAGAACAAACTGTGTAATTTATTTTTTGAGAGCTGTCTCTCTAACTTTAACAAAAAAATAAAGCCATGAACAGAATTTTTGCTTCATTGGCCTTTCTTTGCCTTTACAGTTTTGTTCAGGCGCAAGAGAAGCCAAAAGAAATCAATGAACTGAAACTTAACCTCAATGACGAAGGAAGCCATTACATAAAAGCTACTTTCCTTAATCAGGTTTGGTTACGATACAACGATAGTAATCCGGGTACACGTGTACTTAACGAGCCAACTTCCCAGACTTTTGATATAGGCCTTCGAAGAACCCGGTTTCAACTCTACGGACAGGTAACGGATCGGGTATTCTTCTACTTCCAGTTTGGACAAAACAATTTCAACTATCTGTCGCAAAATGCTGGTAACAGAAAAATGCAGGCATTTTTTCACGATGCCCTTGGAGAATACAGAGTAACTAAGGGGAATGAAAAACTGATTTTGGGTGGTGGTCTTACGATCGCAAATGGGTTATCGCGTTTTAGCCAACCTAGCATTGGAACCATCATGACTATGGATGTACCTGTTTTTGCTCAGGCTACCGTGGACCAAACCGATGAATTCTCACGTAAATTAAGTGTGTATGCACGTGGTCAGCTAGGTAAACTGGATTATCGGTTGGTATTAAGTGACCCATTTCCAATTACTACCAATGGGCAACCTGCACCTGCCCTATCAACGAATGCTACCTTCTCTCAGCGCGGACATGAGAAACAGTATCAGGGATTTTTTATCTACAATTTCTTTGATAAAGAACCGCATACTACTCCTTATATGACGGGTACTTATCTGGGAAAAAAGAAAGTGCTGAATCTTGAGGCAGGGTTTATAACACAAGGCAAAGCCACATGGACGAGAGAAGGCATAGATACAACTTACCACACCATGAACTTGTGGTCAGCCGCTCTGTTTTATGACGCACCCGTCAACACAGAAAAGGGAACTGCATTAAACGCCTATGCTGGCTATTTCAATTATGATTTTGGACCGGGGTATCTCCGGTACAATGGCATCATGAATCCTGCTTCTTCTGTAAGCGGCCCCTATCCGGCAGGAAGTCAGGGAAATGCTTTCCCCATGTTTGGCACAGGTAAAGTATGGTATACACAAGTTGGGTACCTGATGAAGAAAGACTTATTGGGCGAAGGCAATGGTACACTTATGCCCTACGCATCGCTTCAAAGCGCTAAGTACGATAGGCTCGACAAGCAGATGAATGTTTATGATCTTGGTGTGAACTGGTTAATCAAAGGGCACACTAGCAAAATCACACTTGATTACCAGAGCCGGCCTTACTTTGAACAACAAGGCACAGATATTACCCGGGCCGGAAGAAAAAGTCAGGTTGTTATGCAATATCAAATCTTTTTCTAAACTATTTTTTGGTTAAGGTTAAGTCACACCTGTGGTGGGTGTGACTTTTTTATTTTACGATGTGGCGTCAGGAACCCGAAACAAACGGAACAAAATTTATAGTAATTTTGCCACCTCACACCAGACTATGGATTTTAAAGAAATATTTTCGGTATCACTCATTCTCTTTTCAGTAATTGATATTATCGGGGCCGTTCCATTTATCATCCAGATAAAAAAAAGAGAAGGAAGAATCTATGCTGAAAAAGCTACTTTAATCTCAGCAGCCCTGATGGTGGCTTTTCTTTACCTCGGCCAGTCTATTCTCAATTTATTTGGATTAGATGTCGCTTCCTTTGCTGTTGCCGGGGCTATTGTGATTTTTATAGTTGCCATGGAAATGCTGTTAGGGATCACGCTAATTAAAGACGATCCAGATGCAAAAGGCTCGGGATCAATTGTTCCGCTTGCTTTTCCACTGATTGCCGGGGCCGGTACATTAACTACTATTCTTTCATTACGGGCTGTTTACCAGGAAACTAACGTACTGGTTGGTATCTTATTAAACCTTGTTTTTGTTTATCTGGTGCTGCGTTCCGCATCCTGGCTCGAAAATGTAATTGGCAAATCAGGATTTGCCGTGTTGCGAAGAGTATTCGGAGTAATTCTTCTGGCCATAGCAGTAAAAATTTTCAAGTCTAATGTTTTCCCTGCATGATCCGGATTTACACGGATGGTGCCGCACAAGGCAACCCAGGACCAGGCGGTTACGGCACCATCCTGAAATTTAATCATCATGCAAAAGAACTTTCCGAGGGATTCCGGCTTACAACCAACAATCGCATGGAGTTGATGGCAGTAATCATCGGGTTGGAGGCTATCAAGAAACTTGGTATACCTGTTACTATCTACTCCGATTCAAAGTACGTGGTGGATGCCGTGGAAAAAGGATGGATTTGGGGTTGGGAAAAAAAGAATTTTGCTAAAAAAGCAAATGAGGATTTATGGCAACGCTACATTCCGCTGCATCACAAATTCAAGCCAAAATTTGTATGGGTGAAGGGTCATGCCGGGCATCCGGAAAATGAACGCTGCGACCAGCTGGCTGTTGCCGCAGCCGAAGGAGATGATCTTCTTGTTGATAAATGGTACGAAAAGAATCAGAACGACCAGAAATAGTTGTGATTTAAACGAATCCCGTATATTTATTTTCTAAACTGGGTGCCTTGTCAACCGAACCTATATCTATTCATTTCTCTTCGGGCAGTCTAACCGCATTGAATATCTGCCTGGCGATCATCATGTTTGGCGTAGCGCTTGACATTAAATGGTCGCATTTTACCCAGTTGGCCAATCAGAAAAAAGCAGTAGCAACAGGATTGTTTTCCCAATTTATTCTATTGCCCCTGTTAACAGTAATCATAGTAGCATGTTTACCACTCCCCACCGGTATCGCGTTGGGCATGTTATTGGTAGCTTGTTGCCCGGGCGGCAACGTATCCAATTTCTTTACCCAACTTGCCCGTGGTCATGTTGCTTTGTCGGTTACCCTTACGGCCTTTGCATCATTGGCAGCCTTCATCATTACACCGGTCAGTTTCTTTATGTGGTCATCCCTCCTCCCTTCCCTTTCTTCAGAAATAAAAACCTTTGAGATTGATTTTGTATCACTCATGATTAATATGGTTTCCATCTTACTGATTCCATTAATTGCAGGTATGTGGGTAGCATTCAAATTTCCATCATTCAGCAAAAAAATTGCCAGTCCAATCCGCCTGCTATCGATGCTTATGCTTACCGGGTTTATTGTGATAGCGGTTATAAATAATCAGGAAGGTTTTTCAGTGTACCTAAGCAGTGTCTTTTGGGTTGTGCTTTTGCATAATGGAAGTGGTCTTTTAGGAGCCTATTATTTTAGTGCCGCTCTTAAAAACGATGAGGCTGTAAACAGAACGGTTGCGATCGAAACCGGAATTCAGAATTCAGGACTTGGCTTGATTCTGATTTTTAATTTCTTTGGCGGTAATACCGCAATGGCTGTAGTAGCTGCCTGGTGGGGAGTGTGGCACCTGATTTCGGGGTTTGCTTTCGCTGCCTTTGTAAGAACGCGATCCACTGCTCAACTTATTCAACCCTGAGGTAAAACGTGATCCAGAAAATAATCTATCATTATCTTAAAGCTTATTGCACGGTTGCCCTCTGGTTCTATTTCAGGCGCTGGCAAATCCATAAGTACGCTCCCATACCGGATGGACCCGTTATTTTTGTGGCCAACCATCAAAATGCTTTTCTTGATGCAATCCTGATGATTTGCAGTACAAGAAGAACTCCGTGGTCACTTACCCGGGCCAATGTTTTCAATAAACCCCTGGTGAAGAAATTTCTTACGATCATTAAAATGCTGCCCGTGTACCGTTTTCGCGATGGCTTTAGTACGCTGCGCAAAAACGATGAGATGATGGAAAGCTGTGTAAACTTTCTGACCCAAGGCAAGTGCATACTAATTTTTGGAGAAGGAAATCATAATGATCAGTATTTTCTTAGACCCTTGCAAAAAGGTTTTGCCCGAATTGCCCTTGCCGCAGAAGAAAAAAATGACTGGAAACTGGGAGTTAAAATAGTTCCGGTAGGATTGCAATACGATTCCCATGGAGATTTCCGGTCGCGTGTACTGGTAAGTTTCGGCACCCCTATTTTGGTTAACGAAATAATAAATTCTACTAAGACCAATCCTGAAAACATTGATCGCCTCATTAAGCAAACTGAAGAAGCATTCAACCCGCTTATGCTTCATATCAAGACTGATCATTATAATAATCGATTAGCTTACCTGCAGGCGCACCGGCAAATCAAAAAAGATCTGGTTGAGCAATTGAAATCGGATCAAGCTTTAGCGGATAAAGCAAATCCAACTGAAACAACTCCCGAAAAGCCAAAACAGGAAAATGGCAAATGGTTCAATCCTATCTACCTTTATCAACATATCAATCATCTTTTACCACGATGGATTCTACAATGGTTTTTGAGAACCAAGGTAAAAGACCCTCAGTTTATCGGCTCGCTAAAATACGCACTGGGTTTTGTGCTGGTGCCAATATTCTATTTAATACAGACGGGGATATGTTTTCTGCTTACTGGTTCAGCAATGATATCAGCTATTTATTTTATTTCTCTCCCACTTAGTCTTGCCCTAAGAAGATATTGAATCTCCGCGTTCAATTAGGCGAATTCCCAAATGACTTAATTCAGCTAAAACCGGGTCGTAAATTTCTTTGACTACAGGAATTACCACGCCTCTGCTTTTAATTTTTCCCTGAAGTAAATTTTTTGCCGCAATACCCAATGGTAAGCCCACTGTCTTTGCCATAGCTGTGTTGATCTCATTATCCCCAGTGGCCGTCAGGTATGCCTGGATTTCCTTTTGAGTTCCATTTTTTACATACCTAAAGCGGTGCCACATCACAATAAAATCCTTTTCGCCAGATTTCAACTTCCACTTCTTACTTAAAATATGCTCCAGAATCTGAGCGGGTGTACCTTTTTCCAAACCAATTCTTTCGTCTGAAAAGAACCCACTCCAACGAAGTCTTTTGAGTTCCTCTCCGTGCTCAGATACATTAAAAGCGGAACAAATTTTTTCCTCCACTGACTTATAGGTATGAAAATCCAAAAAAGAATTAATGAAATCCCGATGTGTCATGGTCGCAACACCTTCCATCAGAAACGTATCATCGCAGCAACCTAATTGCACAAGGATATTCCAGGCACTGCAATAGCCCTTATTGCGTAAGGTTCCTCGCACCATGGTCTTAATTCCTTTCAGGCCATAGGTTTCAAGATATTTTAGCGAGTCGCGGTTGGCGTAGCCCTCATATTCACCAAACCCTGGAACCGTTACTGGAGTTGTTCTTAAAAAAAGCTGCTGATAAGGAATGAATTTATACTGTCCCTCTTGTAAAAATTTTGCAGTACCCTGTCCGGCCATAACCACATTGCGGGCGTTCCAGGTAAACTTATAGCGCCATGGATTTTCGGGGTCTGTTTCCGGAGCTATCAATCCTCCGGTAAATGATTCAAATGAAGTAAGTTCTCCACCGGCTGCTTTGATCTTATCAATAACCTGCATGCCACTCATGTGATCGATGCCTGGGTCCAAACCGCATTCATTTAGAAAAAGTAAGCCCTTAGCCTTGGCTTCTCCATCAAACGATCGCATCTCATCCGACACATAGCTTGCCGTAAAAAAATGTTTTCTTTCTTCCAGGCAAATGGCTGCTGCTAGTGCGTGCAAGTGAGCAGGCAATAGTGATACAACCAGATCTGCCGCCTGAATGGCCTTTCGGCTACGTTCCCGATCTTCAATATTAAATTCAATAGAACGCCCCCGGGTAAAATCTGAAATACGCTCCCGAGCCAATGGTTCAGAAATATCGCCAACGGTAACGGTCCAATTGTACTGATCAGCTTGTTGCAGCAAATAGCTGATTAATGAAGATGAGGATCGGCCTGCTCCGAGTAAGAGAATGTACTTATGTTCCATAATTCAATGTAAGACGCTATAAAATAAAGGAATTAAGAGGTAATATTTCCGAACCATCAACCGGTTTATTATCTTTCTATTTCTAGTAACTACCTATCCATATGAAGGGATTTGAAACATTTCAAACTATAGAAGAACTGGACAATGAGTCAAAATATCTGATCCATAAGGCTAAGGAAGCAGCCCACAACGCTTATGCTCCTTATTCCAAATTTCACGTGGGCGCAGCCTTGATTTTAGAAGACGGAACCATTGTAACAGGCTCTAATCAGGAAAATGCTGCCTATCCATTGTGCATGTGTGCCGAACGAGTGGCTTTGTATGCAGCTGCCTCACAATATGGGGGCAAAAGAATTATTAAAATGGCCATTGTAGCTCATAAGAAAAATCACAAGGAGTTGTCTGCCGCTGCCTCGTGCGGTGCCTGTCGCCAGGTAATGGTTGAGTTTGAGGAGAGACAACACAAACCCTTTGAAGTAATAATGCATCACACCGACAATCAGTGGATTAAATGTGCTTCGGCCAGCTCGCTGCTTCCATTTGTATTTACCAAAGAAAGCCTGGACGAATAGAATTCAAAATACAGGTATACTATCTATCCCATCGAAATTAAATTTACAATTACTTATAACTAATCTTCATACTGTGCAACAACTCAATCTACCTGCTACCGACCTAACACCATCTTTTTACTTCGATAAAGAAAAGGGTATTTTTAATATTGGAGAGAGATCGTTAAGTGATAATCCTACTATAAGTTTTCAACCTGTAAAGCATTGGCTCACCGAGTATAGTAAGAATCCAAATCCGACTACGGTGGTGACTATAAAATTTGAATACTATAATACAGCTACCGCCCGCGAACTTCTTGATCTCTTTAAGATTCTCGAAACAATACCCGGATCAAAAATTGTATGGCAATTTCTCGAAGATGATGAAGACATGGAAGAATCGGGACAAGAACTTGCTGAACTTGTGAAGGTACCTTTTGAATTTCAACCCTATTAATTTAAACTTTGATCGCACAAGACTTCTGTCCATTGCGGATAAACCTCACTACGTATGAGTGAAGAAATACTCAAAGCGCTTACTCAGCTTTTGGCAATCATTACCAAACAAGATGGTGGTGTAACGGACAATGAGCGTCAATTCGTAATCAATTTCTTCCAGCAGGAACTTGAGAAATCCTCGGTAGACGGATATCTCCAATTATATGATTCCATATCAGGTTATAGTTCGCAACAAGGCAAACACGAAGACGACAAAAACAGTAAGCTTACATCGGTTAAGGATTCTATTAAGACATTAGCCATCTGCAAAAAGATTAATAAAACTCTTACGCAGAAACAGAAAGTAGTTGTATTAATAAAAATTCTGGAACTAGTAGGATCCGATAAGAACTTCACGCCTCAACGGATGGAGATCGTGAACACAGTATCCACTGTATTTAATATTGTTCAGGATGAGTATAAGTTGATAGAGAGTTTTGTTATCTCCAATAAAGTTGAGGCCCTCAATTTTCCAGATATATTGGTCGCTGATGAAGGAGCACAAAAGTCTGCTCCTTTGCAAAAGCATATGCATGCTCATGTAAATGGTTATCTGGTTTTTATGCGGGTTAGCAGTGTGGCCATGTATTTTGCCAAATATCTTGGTGATGACGCCAACAACTTAAACGGTTTCATCATGAAATCGAATCAGGTGTATCTCTTTTCTCATGGAAGTACAATCAAAACACCCGATGGGAGCGCATTATACTACAGCGATCTTATTGCCGATTTTAATAATGAAATTCAAACAACCAAGCTCTCCTTTATTGCGCAAATTGATGAATTTAAATTCAAGAACGGAGCTATTGGCATCCGTGATGTAAAAATTGCCGAAGGCCCTGGAAAACTCATCGGCATAATGGGCGCCAGCGGGGCCGGTAAAACCACTCTGCTTATGATACTGGCGGGTCTTGAAAAACCAGGAACTGGAAAAATCAAGATTAATGGCTATGACATTCATCAGGATAAAAAGAAAGTAGAAGGTGTAATCGGCTATGTTTCGCAAGACGATCTGCTGATCGAAGAACTTACCGTATATCAGAACCTTTTCTATAACGCGAAACTGTGTTTTGCTCATTTGAATGAAACCGAAATTGATTTACGCGTGATGAAAGTACTGGAAGACCTGGGTCTTGATCATCGAAAAGACCTGAAGGTTGGAAGTGTACTCGACAAGCAGATAAGCGGAGGCCAACGCAAGCGTTTAAACATAGCACTCGAACTAATTCGCCAACCCGCCATACTTTTTCTGGATGAGCCGACCTCCGGCTTATCATCGCGAGACTCTGAAAATGTAATCGACTTATTAAAAGAACTTTCGTTGAAGGGCAAATTGATTTTTGTCGTAATCCACCAACCCTCATCAGACATCTATAAGATGTTTGATAAAATGATCATCATGGATACGGGTGGATTTCCGACCTTCTATGGCAATCCGGTTGAGGCCGTTACGTATTTTAAAAAAGCAACCCACCAGGTGGATAGTAACCGGGGCCAATGCGAAGTGTGTGGTAATGTAAATCCGGAACAGATCTTCAACATCATTGAAGCTAAAGTAGTGGATGAATACGGGCAGCCTACCAACAAGCGAAAAGTGACACCGATGCAATGGCACGAAATGTTTAAGGGAAATTTCAAGCCTGGCCGTATCGAAGACGTTAAAGAGGTGCCACCCAGAAGTCTGCATATTCCTTCACGATTTAAGCAAACCATTATTTTTACTACCCGTGATTTTCTGGCTAAACTAAGCAACAAACAATATCTGCTTATCAATATGTTGGAGGCTCCTTTATTGGCTACACTCCTTGCCTTCATCATTAAATACAAAAGTGCCCCTGACGGTAAAGAATATATTTTTCGGTATAACGAGAATTTGCCTGCATTCATGTTAATGGCCATCATCGTGGCCCTGTTTATGGGGCTCACGGTAAGTGCCGAAGAAATTATTCGCGATCGCAGGATATTAAAGCGAGAATCATTTTTAAATCTTAGCTGGAATAGTTACCTGCTTTCCAAACTAACTATTCTGTTTCTTTTATCAGCCGTTCAAACACTCACCTTCATTGTGATCGGAAATTTTATTTTAGAAATTCATGGTATGACATGGGCGTTTTGGCTGGTCTTATTCACGACATCCTGCTTTGCAAACGTAATCGGTCTAAATATTTCTTCTGCTTTTAATTCAGCTGTCACTGTGTACGTGATGATCCCGCTTTTGTTGATTCCTCAAATGATTTTAAGCGGACTCCTATTTGATTTTGATAAACTAAATGAACTACTAAGTACCAAAGGAAAGGTGCCTCTTGTAGCAGACTTCATGACTTCCCGGTGGGGGTATGAGGCCATGGCTGTATATCAGTTCAAAAATAATGAGTTTCAAAAGCCTTATTTTGAATATGAACGAGCTGAAGCTGAAGCTGATTTTAAGACGGCATACCTCGCAGACGAACTGAAAAAGAGAAATCAATTTATTCTTGATCATTTGAACAACCCGAACGATTCCATTCAAAAGCTTGTGCAGCTAAACAAAAGAATATTGTATACCGAATTAAGTAACGAACTATTTAACGAGGGTTTAACTACAATTGACTTAAAGGAAGTTTTTACGAAAAATGGATTTACCAAAGAAACCAGTCAGTTGTTAGACTCCTATTTTGATAATTATAAAACGCATTATCAAAAAGAGTATAATATCAATGCGGATCTGGTTGAAAAGAAAATGGCCTTTTATGAAAGTAAAGGATTTAGTATTCAGCAAGAAAAAAATCATTACTTCAATGAAAGTCTATCTGATTTGGTTCGAAACACAACCACCAAAGAACGCATCATGGAATACAAAGGGTCTTTAATTCAGCTCATAAACCCGGTGTTTCAATCACCCAAGCCTAAACACTTTGCTGATTACAGGGGGCCTTTCTTCATTCCTGAAAAGAATCTACTGGGTAATACTATAGGCACATTTACGTTTAACCTGCTCGTAATTTGGTCTATGACATTTTTGTTTTATATCACCCTCTATTTTGAATGGTTAAGGAAATTTGTAAACCTTTTCAGTAATTTCAGTCTCTCTATAAAGAAATAGAGGCTTTTTCACTATTGCTTAAGAAGCCATAATTCTTATTTTTGTAAACCATCAATATTTAACTATGCGATTCATTCTATTCATGGTGTTTGCTGCTACTCTGTTAAGCTGCACCTCGGGCAAAAAGCCAGACGATCAGGCATTCGAGCAAAGTTTAGACTCAGCAAAAACTGCCGGCCCCGGGGTTGATGAAGAGGTTATTAATGCCATTCTCGAACAGATTCCTAGCCCACTCGAGATTTCAGTTTTATTGAAAGAATCGGGATCGAAGTATAATTCAACCATGTTGAATTCTTCCAATAACCTGCCTAAGTACAACAGCAATTTCAAGAAAGCCTTGAATTTGGGTGTTTATGGAACTGATCTAGGATACACGAATATCTTTGGAAAAAATCAGGATGGTATTAAATATATATCTTCTATAAAATCTTTAGCTGACGAATTAAATATAGGTCAGTTTTTTGATGTGGAGACTATCGGACGTCTGGCCACGAATAGTAAGAATCTCGATTCATTATTGCTGATTACGACCATGAATTTCAATCATATTAATCATTATCTTCAGTCACAAAGCCGTGATAACCTAAGTGTACTTTTACTTACCGGTGGTTGGCTGGAAGCAATGCAGATTACTTGCCAGACTGCAGCAAAGAATCCGGAGAATAAAGAGCTTCAGGAGAAAATAGGCGAACAAAAAATAATCCTTGAACAAATACTCCTTCTTTTCTCCTTCTACAAAGAGGATGCAAATATGGCCGGATTGCTTACTGACCTTGAGCAATTGAAAACAGCGTACGACAAAATTAAAATCAATTATACGTATAAAGAATCCACTATGGAGATTGTAGATGGTATAGCTGTAATTAAGGACAACAGTACCACAACGATTGATATCACTCCTCAGAACGTGGAAGAAATAAAAAATATCACCGATTCAATACGCACGAAAATAATCAGTTAACAAGTCTACGATTAATACTATGAAAACTTTAGCCTTTGTTCTTTTGTTTATATCTTCTCTGGCGGTTGGGTCTAACGATCTGATTGATCAATGTAATGCCGATAACCTGGCCAATTCCTGTATACCCAAATTAGCTTCCGGATTTAACTTTTTGAAAAGCTATAAGGTAGACGGAGAGGCCAAGGATAAAGTTGAATATAGCTACGTCTTTACCAAGGGAACTCAATACATGATTAATGTTTGTTCCAATGGTTCAGCTACTGATGGCATTGTTGTTAGTATTTTTGATAAAGAGCGAAACAAAGTGGCGACAAGTAAAATCAACGGGCAATTCATTACTGCAATCGCCTATCCTTGTAACGCAACCGGAATTTATTACATACAATATACGTTTGATGAACCCTCAGCGCATTGTGGCGGAAGCGCCCTGGGCTTCAAGAGATAACTGTAATTAAAGAAATTTTGAAACGGCTATTGGTTCTCCGATAGCCGTTTTATTTTAATGTCCAATCCTATGAAAGAATTTGAGGTCAGTTTTAATTTCAAAGCGAGATACTATAGACTCGGAGAAATTACGTCAGAGACTCAAAAGGTATGGTTTGTATTTCATGGCTATGGTCAATTGGCGCAATTCTTCTTAAGAAAATTCGCAGTCCTGGAATCCAACGAAACATGCATTATTGCGCCCGAGGGACTCTCGCACTTTTATCTTGAAGATGTTGCCAGCCGTAGCCAAACGGGCAACAACAAAGTGGGTGCTACCTGGATGACCCGGGAAAACCGGCTTGCTGATATTGAGAATTACATTACTTATTTGAATCAGATTTTTGAAAATGAAATTCCCAATAGCTTCAAAGGGCAAATTACTCTATGCGGATTCTCGCAGGGGGCAGCTACAGTTTCACGCTGGGCACTAGAAGGAAAAGTGTCCTTTCACCGGCTTATAGTATGGGCTGGCATCTTTCCACCTGATATGGATTTCAAAAAAGGCGCTGAAATGCTTAGCCAAAAAGAAGTAATTGAAGTCTACGGAAGCCAGGATCCTTTTCTTACTGAGGAGCGATTAAATGAACTCACACAATTAAATAAACGATTAGGCATTAACCCGAGACTCGTCCCATTTGATGGTGGGCATGAAATTAATTCTGAGATCTTGCTTCAACTCAGGTAAATCAAACTCCCAGATCACCACCCTCTGAAATCTCTACCAACAACACCTTTACTTCGTCAGCTTTGGCATGCTCACCCATCTTTTCAAACGACATTACCAGATTGCGCAAGGCTCTGCGAATAATCTCCAAAGAATTGCAGGGTTCAAAAAATGAAGGCTGAGGCACCATGTGAAGCTCGTGGATATAATTTTCTATATCCTGCTTCGAAAAAATTAAGCCCCGGTTAAACGCATTAATATAAAATTGGTGATTATCATCTTTATAGGTAAGTATAAACAGGTTAGGAAGGTTAACGCCATGCACAGGCAATTTTAACTTTTGGGCCACCAGCATATAGATCACACATAATGTGATGGGATTACCTTTGTGGGTTTCCAGCACGACATTAATCATAGAATTTCCCGGTGAGTGAAAATTCTTTGTATTAGCCCCAAATTTTAGCTTATTAAAGATTACGCTGTTAATCACCTTCACCTGATCAAAAGCATACAAATCAGGCCTAAACTCCAGCCAGGTTTCATAATAAATCTGCTCCAGTTCCTGCTTGAGTTTTTCAAGCTCGATATCCGGATATTGATAGGTAGCAATTATCCACATTCCGGTTAGCAAGTCCTGATCTGGTGAAGCGAACCATTTTTTCAGGCGCTCCTTTACCAACTCATATTGAAGTGTGTGGATCAACTCCTCAATCCGGCTTTGCACAGAAGGATTGAGATTACTTTCCCACTCTTTTTCAAGAAATGGGATCGCCTCGGTGCCTAAGGACAGAATTTTATCCTGTACGTGCGAGGAAATTTGTTTATCCTCGTCATCTAATAGTGATACCAACGCTTTTAACTCATTTTCTGTCATCACTGCAAGAATATAAAAAAAATCAATTCAATGCACCTGCATCAGGTCTGAATAACCCCCACATTGAATTTTTCTACCGGAGCATGGTTGGCTGCTTCTATTCCCATAGAAATAACTTTACGGGTTTCCAGGGGATCAATAACGCCATCAACCCAAAGCCGGGCAGCCGCATAGTAAGGACTTAACTGATCATTGTAACGATCTGTAATTTCCTTTAGTAGCTGATCTTCCTCCTCTTTACTAATGGTCTTGCCTTGTGCCTTAAGTGTACTTACTCTGATTTGCAATAGCGTTCGTGCTGCAGAGTTTCCACTCATTACCGCAAGTTGCGCGGTAGGCCATGCATAAATTAACTTTGGATCGTAGGCTTTTCCACACATGGCATAATTACCGGCTCCGTAAGAATTACCCAGGATAAACGTAAACTTCGGCACGGTTGAGTTTGCCATAGCATTCACCATCTTCGCGCCATCCTTAATAATGCCACCTTGCTCCGCCTTACTGCCCACCATAAATCCACTTACGTCCTGCAAAAAGACGAGGGGAATTTTTCGCTGGTTGCAATTCATAATAAACCGGGCGGCCTTGTCTGCCGAGTCGGAATAAATAACGCCTCCCATCTGCATCTCACCTTTCTTCGTTTTCACTACTTTACGCTGATTGGCCACGATCCCAACCGCCCAACCATCTACTCGCGCAAAGCCACAAAGGATAGTTTTGCCATATAAGGCTTTGTATTCATCAAATTCAGAATTATCAACAATGCGTTTGATAATCTCAAGCATATCGTATGGTTTAGCCCGATCAGCGGGCATCAATCCATAAATTTCTTCTGGCTTCTCGTTGGGTAATGTTGAACTAATACGATCAAAACCGGCTTTCTCATAGGCACCGATTTTATCAAACAAATCCCGGATGTGATCCAGACAAGCCTGGTCATTAGAAAATTTATTATCCGTGACCCCAGAGATTTCACAATGCGTGGTGGCTCCACCCAGGGTTTCATTATCGATATCCTCACCAATAGCCGCTTTTACCAAATAGGAGCCCGCTAAAAAAATAGAACCCGTTTTATCGACTATCATGGCCTCATCCGACATGATTGGCAGATACGCTCCGCCTGCTACACAACTTCCCATTATGGCTGCTATTTGCACGATGCCCATGGAAGACATTTTTGCATTGTTTCTGAATTGCCGTCCAAAGTGTTCCTTGTCGGGAAATATTTCATCCTGCATAGGAAGGAAAACACCAGCACTATCAACTAAATATATTATTGGCAGCCGGTTCTCCATCGCAATTTCCTGGGCCCTAAGATTTTTCTTGGCGGTGATCGGAAACCATGCGCCAGCCTTTACGGTGGCATCGTTGGCAACTATCACGCATTGCCTGCCTTTCACATAACCTATTCCGGTTATTACTCCTCCTGATGGACATCCCCCGAGTTCATGATACATGCCATCTCCTGTAAAAAGCCCAACCTCCAAAAAGTATGAATCTTTATCAATGAGGTAATCAATCCGCTCGCGGGCCGTTAATTTTCCCTTTTGATGCTGCTCATCAATTTTCTTTTCACCCCCGCCAAGTTTTGTCTTCTTTGCTCTTGCTTTTAACTGCGAACAAAGTTGCTTTAGCTGGTCCTCGTTTTTATTGAATTCCAGGTCCATGTGTTAGTGCATAATGTGAAAATAACTCTACTTTTTTTGCTGGGCAGCTTTTCTTTCCTCCGCCTCTTTTCTGCGGTCGCGATCAACCTTCTTTTTACTCTTGCCCAAAGGTGCCATAAAATGATTGGGGTTATTATCAAAGTGTTGGGCGAGGGTATCCAGGCTCATCAATAGCCTGTTGAGATTCACATATAAAGAGTCTTCCGTCAAAAGCTTGTTAACTGTGTTATCTCCCTTTCCTACTTTATCCAAGGTTTCATTCAACTTTGTAAGAGTTTCTTTTGCTGTAATAACTGTTTTATTCAGTTCCAATCTTTTCAAAGAATCGGACAATACTTTAAAGTTTTCTATTGCAGGTTTTAACTCTGTAAGGGTACCGTTCAGGTTTTCTGCAACCGCCTTAAAGCTTAGGGTAAGATCCTCCACACTACCATTAGCCGTGACAATTGTCTTATTAAGTATATCCGGTGTGGTTGAAAGTTTCAGAAAAATATTATCGAGTTGCTGTGAGTTCTTGGTCAGATTATCAAGTATCAAATTAAACTTGCGCAGTGTAGTTTGAAGGTTATCAGCTACTGGTGTTGCTGTCTCAGACAAGACGTCCAACATTCCTTTCGCAACTTCTGCGTGGAGGGTGTCATTTGGTTCCAGGGGTTTAGTGACTTTGCCTATCGCCAGAAGAATAGACTTGCCTCCGAGAAAATCGCTATTTAAAATTGCCTTGGATGAATCTCCCAATTGGATATCAGAATCAATCATTAATTCAACCAGCACCTTGTTTTGTCGCTTTTGCATGATACTGATATGATTCACCCTTCCCACTGCAAAACCGTTAATCAACACCGGATTGGAAACTGCCAACTGATCGATGTTATCGTAGATTACATAGTACTTATTAGTCGTGGAGAAAAAATCAATTCCTTTTAAGAAATTAAATCCAAAATAGAGTAGCGCTATAGCTGCGGCCACAAACAGACCTACCTTAAATTCTTTGTTCTTCACACGTATTAATTTATGGATTCAATTTCGGTTTTATAATCTTTAAAAGCCCGGTAGATACCCGAGGCAATCAGGTCCTGACCCTTTTCACTATTGAGAAACCCTTCCTCTTTTTGATTCGACAAAAAGCCTGTTTCAACCAAAACACTTGGCGTTGTTGTCATCCATAAAACCAAAAAACCAGCTTGCTTTACACCGCGGCTTGAACGACCCACCCTATTCTTAAACTGATCTTCTACCTTCTGGGCAAATCTCAAACTATTCTCCTGATAGGCACTTTGATTCAAGGAAAAAAGGATATAAGACTCAGGGCTTTTAGGATCAAAACCTTCGTACTTCTCCTTATAATTTTCGTCCATTAAAATCACAGAATTTTCACGTTTGGCAACATCAAAGTTACTCTTATCCTTGTGTAAACCCATTACATAGGTCTCTGTTCCATATGCATTAGCTCCCACTATTGAATTTGCATGTATACTGATAAATAAGTCCGCCTGATTTTTATTTGCGACATCGGCCCGATCCTGAAATTCAACATATTTATCTGTTTTGCGGGTGTATAGCACCTTAACCCCTGGTAGATTTTCCTCGATATACTTACCCACTTTCAGAGCAATTTTAAGGACCACATCCTTTTCCTTTGTGGCTTTACCCAGGGTACCCGGGTCATGTCCTCCATGACCGGCATCAATTACAATTACATCTACCTTGGTATCAAGGCGAGGGGTACCGGAAAAATTTAGCAAGGTTATTGCTATTAAGACGAGCTTGATTCCGATATTCTTCACAGTGCTACCGATGTCTGAAGTATTTACAATAACTTTGCGTAAAGTTGTGAATTTTTCACTAAAAGCTAAACTCCTGAAATTCAAATCAGAGCCAGTAAGTATTGTGTTACGTTTCATTTTAGCTCTTTTTTTAGTTTCCATCTCTTTTATAGGCTATTCCCAAGTGGAAAAACCAATCAGGGTTCCGGCTGGCCAGCTGCCCGTTAAAAGTGATTCGCTTCGCACCCCAAACCCCTCTAACAAAAAGGATACCGTTACCGTAAAGGCCGATTCAGTTAAGAACTCGCCCAAGAGTGACATCGAAACAACCATTCTTTACTCGGCCCGGGATAGCATCAATTCCAATCTCGATCAAAAAATCATAAAACTCTATGGCGATGCAAAGGTTAAGTATGGACTCATAGAACTTCAGGCCGAAGAGATTGTCATTGACTATAATGCCTCAACAATAACTGCCCATAGCCAGGTAGATTCTACTGGCCGGCATGTGGGTTATCCCATATTCATTAATGGTCAGGAGAAATACGAAACCAAAGATATGGTTTATAACTTCAAAACGAGAAAAGCAAAAATTACAGAAGTAGTGACTAAACAGGGAGATGGATTTCTGCATGGTGAAATGGTGTATAAGAATGAAAAGAACGAGTTATTCACTACGGGTAATGCATACACAACATGTGATCTTGCCGATCCGCATTTCCGGATTATATCTACGAAAGTAAAAGCAATCCCAGGTGATAAAATGATATCGGGCCCGTTTTATATGGAACTCAATCATGTACCCACTCCCCTAGGTTTTATATTTGGTATTTTCCCATCTCCGCGTAAAAGTGCCTCTGGAGTTATTATACCTACATATGGCGAAGAGAAAAGGAGGGGATTTTTTCTGAGAGGCGGTGGTTATTTTTTTGATATAAATGAATACGTGAAATTAGCCGTCACCGGGGATGTTTATTCAAAAGGAGGAAGTGCCTTGTACCTAAACTCCAATTATAATAAACGCTATCACTTTTCAGGAGCCTTTAATTTTTCATTTACTAACAACATCAATACAGATAATATTGAAGCACCTACAGAAACAAAAGACTTTCGTTTGTTATGGAACCATAGTCCGCAATCCAAGGGAAGCAGTCGATTCTCGGCATCGGTAAATGCAGCTAGTTCTACATTTAACACCAACAACTATTTAGGAGTCAATTCAAATCCACAATCCGGACGCATTGACAATACAACACAAAACCTAAGTTCCAGCGTTAACTACAGTAAGTCATTTCCAGGCACACCGCTCAGTTTGGGCGTAAACTTTCGACATAGCCAGAACCTGGGAACTAAAAAGGTGGACATGCCCCTCCCGGATATGAGTTTCAACGTCAATAATATTTATCCCTTCAAAAATGCACAGAACAGCATGTTGCTTCAGAATTTGAACGTTCGGTATTCAATGAATGGAACCAACCAAATAACGAACGACCTGGGAAATATTGCTGTTGATGAAAATGGTTTTCCGAAGGATAGTATCGCACCTTTTACCTTTGAAAATCTTCCTGTTTTTTTTAGAAATGCTAAACGAGGCATTCGTCATAATATTCCACTAAGCACATCATTCAAGGCGTTGAGATTTCTGACCTTAAGTCCAGGTTTTAATTTTGATGACCGTTGGTATTTCGAAAAGTTAGATTGGAGTTATACCGACTCTACGCGGACCTTCAAATCAAGAAAGATAACTGAGTTTAATCGTGTCTATAATTATTCGCTGGGAGTTGGTCTCACTACTCGTATTTATGGCACCTATGTGGCAAAAAATAAAAATAAAAGTATTAGGGCGATACGACATGTTGTAAATCCATCAGTCAGTTATAGTTTCCAACCAGATTTCAGTGATCCAAAATTTGACTATTTCCAACGTTTTAAAACCACCGATGGAGCTGGAAATGTTACCGATGTGCTAAAATCACGACATGACGGATTCGTTTATGGAACCGTAAGCCCTGGAAAAAGCAGTGCCTTGGGTATGAGTCTCAATAATAATGTTGAGATGAAAGTTCGGAATGCAAAAGATACAGTGGATAGAAAAATTTCATTATTCAATTCACTTTCGGTAGCAACCTCTTATAATTTTTTAGCAGATTCTTTCAAGCTAGCCAACTTTGGTCTTTCAGCAAACACAAATATTCTTAATGATAAGATCAATTTAAATTTTGGTGCCACATTGGATCCCTATGAATACAGACAGATTATAACAGACTATGGAAACCCTGAGACTAAAGAAGATCCGATTTACTCAGAACGCAGAATAAGCAGGTACGCGTGGAACACAGGAAAAATCGGACGAATTACCCAAGCTAACTTTGCGTTTAGCACGAACCTAAATCCAAAAGGTCAAAAAAAGGACACTGATATTCGGGAGAAAATTGCAAATTCAGATGCATCTGAAACCGACAAGAGATTTCTCCTGCAAAATCCTGATGCCTATGTAGATTTTTCTGTGCCGTGGAACTTACGAATAAGTTATAATGTGAATTATACGCATTCAGAAAATCAGGAATCAACCATAACACAAGCCATGCGGTTCAATGGAGATTTATCGCTGACCGATAAATGGAAAATCGTATACAATTCAGGTTTTGATTTTGAGAGTAAAGAATTTACCCAAACAAACATCAGCATTAACCGCGATCTGCATTGCTGGCAATTAAGCCTTAGCTGGGTTCCCTTTGGTAGATATCAGTCCTACAACTTCTCGATCGGTGTAAAATCGCGCATGCTGAGTGACCTGAAATTGGATCGTCAAAGAAATTTCTTTGATAATTAGAAGGTGGTAATCACTTTATGCTTTCAACCACCCTTCAATCTCCTGTAGCGTAGGATTCTGAACTGCATCCAATTTCAGTTTCTTGCGCATACCCGGAATGTCGTTAAAGAGTTTTGTTGCTTTCACTTCCTTAAGCTGTGCGACCGTGGTGAATCCTAGTTTCTGAAGGATCGGTATCAACTCAGCACGAATTCCAACAGCTTCGAAATCAGCATCAGTACTAACTTCCATCTGTTTCTCTGGCTTCATTTGCGGAAAGAAGATAACATCTTGTATCGATGGAGAATTAGTCATTACCATGGAAAGTCTATCAATACCTATACCCAGGCCAGCCGTAGGAGGCATACCATATTCAAGAGCGCGCAAAAAATCTTCATCCAATGTCATTGCCTCTTCATCGCCCCGCTTTCCTAATTCAAGTTGCTCTTCAAAACGCTCGCGCTGATCAATAGGATCATTCAATTCAGAGAAAGAGTTACAGATTTCCTTGCTGTTGCAAATGGCTTCAAATCGCTCAACCAACCCCGGACGGCTTCGGTGCTTCTTTGCCAAAGGCGACATCTCTAATGGATAATCCGTAATGAAAGTAGGTTGGATCAGGTTTGGTTCACACTTCTCACCAAAAATCTGATCAATCAGTTTTCCCTTGCCCATGGTGGCATCCATAGGTACGTGAAGTTTCTTACCCGTTTCACGCAAAGCAGCCTCATCCATTTCCGAAATATCAATTCCTGTAAAATGCTGGATTGCTTCATACATAGTAAAGCGTTTCCAAGGGCGTTTAAAATCGATCAGGTTCTGCCCTACCTTCACCTCAGTAGTACCATGTAGATCAAGAGCGACTTTCTCAATCATCTCTTCTACCAGATTCATCATCCAGCTATAGTCCTTATAAGCAACATATAGTTCTACTTGCGTGAACTCTGGATTATGAAACCGTGACATGCCTTCATTGCGGAAGTCTTTTGAGAATTCATATACACCATTGAACCCTCCTACAATCAAGCGCTTGAGATAAAGTTCATTGGCAATGCGCATATACAGCGTCATGTCCAGCGTATTGTGATGAGTCTTAAAAGGTTTGGCCGCAGCACCTCCATAGAGCGGCTGAAGGATGGGAGTTTCAACTTCTAAATATCCTTTATCATTAAGATACTCACGCATGGAGTTAACGAGCCTGGTGCGTTTAACAAAGGCATCGCGAACCTGGGGATTTACAATCAGGTCTACATATCGCATGCGGTATCGCTGCTCGGGATCTGTAAAAGCATCATGCAAAACGACATTACCCTGCTCATCCTTGGTTTCTTTAACAACCGGCAAGGGTCTTAATGCCTTCGATAAAATTTTGAAACTGGTTACATGAATAGAGATCTCACCAGTTTGGGTTGTGAACACAAAGCCTTTCACTCCAATGATGTCTCCGATATCCAGAAGTTTTTTAAAGACTGTATTGTAAAGGGTCTTGTCTTCGCCAGGACAAATATCATCTCTACGGAAGTAAACCTGAATGCGGCCTGTCTCGTCCTGCAACTCGGCAAACGAAGCATTGCCCATCACCCTGCGCGACATAATCCGGCCTGCTAGCGAAACATCCTTATATTCAATTTTTTGATTTGGGTAGTGTTCGTGGATATCCGCAGCTGAGGAATTGATTTCAAAAAGTTCTGCTGGATATGGATTGATCCCTAATTTGGTTAGCTCCTGTAAGCTCTGCCTGCGGATTATCTCCTGTTCACTCAACTGCATGACGAGAATAGTTTATTTCGAGGGGCAAAAATAGTGAATTCAAACCGCACCCCAACCCACCCCGTAAAGTTGGAAATAGGGTTATTTGACAGATTTTCTTCGCATTAACTCTTTCCTGATCATGGTAAGTTCGCGACTGCTTTGCCCTGCCACGGATGTGTTTTCTGACGCTCTTCGGATTAGATAAGGCATAACTAACTCTACCGGACCATAGGGTACATATTTCACCACATTATAGCCGGCTTTAGCCAGATTAAATGAAATGTTATCACTCATGCCAAGCAACTGGGCAAACCAAACCCTGGGGTCATTATTCTTCATACTGTGCTTCTCCATCAGTACGGTTAGGTATTGATTGCTGTATTCATTATGAGACCCGCACATCAAGCTAACTCGCTGTTTATTATCAATACAAAAAGCCAGGCCTTTATTAAAGGAATCATCTGTCGCTTGCTTGTTGGGATGAATCGGATTTGGATAGTCCATTTTTTCAGCCCGCTCCCCTTCCTTTTCCATGTAGGCACCGCGCACCATTTTCACTCCCAGGTAGTAATTGTGCATGGTCGCTGTATGAAAAGCATTTCGCAGGTTATCAAGCATATCTCTGCGATACATCTGGTACGTATTATACACAATGGCTCGCTTCTGATTAAATTTTTTCATCATCTCGTAAGCAAGTTCATCAATCGGGTTCTGAATCCAACTGTCTTCAGCATCGATCATTACAGGTACATCATACTCATAGGCTCTCGAACAGATTCTCTCAACGCGATCGCGAAAGTGTTGATATGCTTCTTTGTCTTCAGGCGACAACTCTTTTTTACTTTGCACTTTCTCAAGCACATCCATCATAACCAGGCCCGTGGATTTAAACACTGTGAAGGGTATGGCGGCATTGCCCCGCGCTTTGTCCAATGTTTTTAGAATCTCTTCAGTCGTATGATCGAACCCGGCTTCATTTTTTGCGCCTTCGGCCGAAAAATCGAGTATGGCACCAACATGAAAACGATTCAAGGTATTAATGGTGCTAACGCTTTGATCTATGGTTTCGCCACCACAAAAATGCTCAAACACGGTAGACCTGATAAGTCCTTTTACCGGTAACTTCAGCGCCAGACTTGCCCTTGCCAGACTGGTAGCAATGTTTGATACCCAAGGGTGATTGACTATGGAAAAAATGAAATTCGCCTTTCTTAACTCTTTATCGCTCTTATAGGAAAAAGCAACTTCTGTATCATCAAAATGGACTTTCAGCTCAGCTTGCATACGTTTGCATTTGGTGCCACAAATATAAGATTGCCTTACATTTTTGAGACAATAGCACGGCCTAAAGAACAGAATTGGTTTAATTTGTTGAATGTCTATTATCACCATTAGCCCCAATCCAAAGGAATTGATCACCGGGTTTCTCTCCGGAAAGACGTATTCCCGGATTGCCTTACTTACTGACTCAAACACGGTCACCTTTTGTTTACCCTTGATTGTTAATGCTCTTCCAGGCATTGAACCCATTGTAATACCGGCCGGAGAAGAGTATAAAAACTTACAGAGTTGCCAATTGGTTTGGGAACACCTTACCAGTCAGCAACTTGACAGGCATTCTTTGCTCATAGTTTTGGGTGGAGGGGTGTTAGGCGATCTGGGGGGGTTTTGTGCAGCCACTTATAAACGAGGGATTGACTTTGTTCTTATGCCAACCACCTTGCTGGCACAGGTTGATGCCAGTGTTGGTGGAAAGTTGGGCATCGATTTCCTGAATTACAAAAACCATATCGGGGTATTCTGCGAACCAGCGGCCACATTAATTAGTCCTGCGTTCCTTAAAACATTACCAGAACGAGAGCTCCGATCAGGGTTTGCCGAGGTAATTAAACATTGCCTTATTTCAGATAAAGCCATGTGGGATTCCGTTCGAAGTAAGCCCTTTAAGAGTCAGGATTGGAATGTCTTGATCCAGCATTCGGTAAACTTTAAGAGTGAGGTAGTTAAAAATGACCCAAAAGAAAGAGGTCTAAGAAAAGTATTAAACTTTGGCCATACGGTGGGCCATGCAGTGGAGAGTTACTTTCTCAACTCCAACAACCGGATTTTTCATGGTGAAGCGATTGCAATAGGAATGATTGCCGAAGCTTTCATTGCGTGGAGGAAAAACCTGATTACAGAGGCCGAACTAATACAAATCACGGAATACCTAAAGAAGACTTATTCTAACGTTGTATTGCCAGCTAATCGCAGTGGGATTCTGGAGCTTATCAGCCAGGATAAGAAAAACAGAGGAAATAGAATTCTAATGGCGCTGACCGAAGGAATTGGTCGGGCCAAATGGGATGTGGAGGTCAGCTTTGATGAAATAGTTGCTTCGCTTGATTATTATCAGTCGAGTTACACATAGTGCACGTCTGAATCATCAAATTCACGCTTCTCTTTCTTACTTATGGCTTGCTTGAGATCATCTGTTTTTTTGGAAACAAACTCTTTGGTTTTCTTTCCACGATCACCTGTTAGCAACCAGGCAGCCAGCAAGGCACCGCCCGCTACGCCCAGACCAATCATTACTTTTTTTGTCGTTGTCATATGTTCTTCAACCGAATTCCAAATTAAAATGTTTCAGTGAACAGAAAAAATCTCTGATAAAAATTACTTTTAACATTCAGTTAACGCTTAATCTTTTGGCATCGTATCTATCCATCTCGAAAACCTCACGGCTCTCGGGCACCATTCATAAATTATCCTCTTCAAAGAGTATAAGTAACCGTGCCTTGGTGCTAAAGGCGCTGAGCGGAAACCAATCAGTTGTTAGCAATTTATCCGATGCCCGAGATACTCAGTTAATGAGTCGGCTGGTCAACAGCCCTGACAAAATAATTGACGTGATGGATGCCGGCACAACGATGCGATTCCTTACGGCCTACTTTGCGCTCACGGGGAAAAACAAAATCCTGACCGGCACAGCACGTATGAAAGAGCGTCCGATCGGAATTCTGGTCGATGCCTTAAGAACCCTGGGAGCCACTGTCGAATATCTTGAGAAAGAAGGGTTTCCACCCATCGAAACCAAAGGATTTGTTAATCAAAAGACAAACTCACTAACCATCCCCGGCAACGTGAGTAGTCAGTATATCTCCGCCCTAATGATGGTTGCCCCTACTCTTCGCCAAGGGCTTACGCTTCATCTTACGGGAAAAATGGGGAGCGTACCCTATATACAAATGACAGCAGCCTTAATGGAACAATTTGGGGTGAATAGTAAAATCAATCTGGATTCTCAAACGATCCAGATTGACCCTGCTCAATATCGTCCGGCACAGATTGTCGTGGAAGCCGATTGGTCGGCCATCAGCTATTGGTATGGATTTACTGCTTTAGCTGAAGAAGCAGAAATCACGTTGCCAAATGTTTCTGAAAAATCACTTCAAGGCGATCGGGTAATTGCCGATATCATGGAATGGGTGGGTGTACAATCAACCTTTGTTAATAACACATTAGTGCTTGCAAAGAAAAATCACTTTGATAAAATTATCTGGGATTTTAAAGATTGTCCCGACCTGGCCCAGACTGTTTTGCCCACCTGCGCAGCAAAAGGAATTAGTGGTGAATTTACCGGACTCGAAAGCTTACGCATTAAGGAAACTGACCGAATTGTCGCTTTGCAAAATGAGTTGGCTAAAATAGGTGCAACGCTTACCGAACCTCAAACCGGAAATTGGATTTTGACGCCCGGAAAAATTACCGGCCATCCTATTACTATAGAAACCTACCACGATCATCGCATGGCTATGGGCTTTGCCCCGTGGGCCACTCAAACTGATCTCACGATTGAAGACCCATCAGTAATTAATAAATCCTATCCCGGTTTTTGGGAAGACATGAAGACCGTGGGTTTTGAGATCAGATAAAAAATTAAGCCACAGATTCTCAGATTTAACCAGGCGTC
>ERZ795061.783-NODE-783-length-31656-cov-13.825037_pt1 | contig 31656 bp, 26 predicted proteins | sample MGYA00375145_ERZ795061 | MGnify/ENA primary metagenome ERZ795061 (study PRJEB30190, sample SAMN05720144) | anaerobic digester metagenome | isolation source: active sludge of municipal wastewater-treating anaerobic digesters | place: USA | collected 2014-12-22 ... | reverse complement strand
ATATATATTCAATGAATCCACTATTTTAAAATAGTTATCAGTTTACATATACTTTTTTTTATCGATTTAAACCTCATCATCGAACAGGAGCCTCGTCGGCACGACCGACAGCCGAGCGTTAGGACGGTTTGGTGAAGGCTAAACCCGTAGACAGGAGGGGTGTTATGCTGGGATTGTCGGATATCTGGATTGTAACCGCTTACCTTAGCTGCATTGCGGCCGCGGCCCTGTGCGTAGTATACGGCCTGAAAAACTGGAATGCCGGTTCGGAAAACGAGATTCAGCAGGTTGCTGAAGAGAAGTTGTGGCAGAAAACCGAAAACGAAATGGATGAAAAGATGTAGGGGAGAAACAGATGATATATACGACAATTGTTACCCTTGTTTATTTGTTCGCTGTCGCCTATCTCGGCTTTATAGGCTACAGGCAGACAAAAACCACCGGTGATTACCTGGTCGCCGGCAGGCAGATACACCCGCTTATAATGGCCCTCTCGTACGGCGCCACCTTCATCAGCACTTCGGCAATCGTCGGTTTCGGCGGCGCTGCCGGCTCTCTAGGGATGGGGGTCCTTTGGCTCACCTTCCTCAATATATTTTTCGGCATATTCATTGCCTTCGTTATTTTTGGAAAACGCACCAGGAAGATGGGGCACAACATCGACGCGCACACATTTCCGGAGTTTCTGAGCGTCCGATATCGTTCACGTTTCATGCAGGGTTTTGCCGGCGCAATAATATTCTTTTTCATGCCAATATACACCGCCGCCGTAATAAAGGGAGCGGCGGATTTTATCCAGTCGTATTTTTCCATTCCATTCGAGATATCGCTTCTGTTCTTCGTCGCCATCGTTGCCGTTTACGTATGGATGGGCGGGTTAAAGGGCGTGATGTACACGGACGCTTTTCAGGCGGTTATCATGTTTGTCGGAATGCTCCTTTTACTTATTTTTACTTACTACCGCCTTGGGGGCATAACCGAGGCGCATCAGCAGCTTACCGATCTTATCAATAACGAGGAGGTTCAGGGGCAGGTCGCCAAATTAATTGCCGGAGGCTTCAGGGGTTGGACGTCCATGCCTGTGGGAGGATCACCAATTTGGTGGAGCCTTGTGTCGACAATCGTCTTTGGTGTCGGAATCGGAGTTCTTGCCCAGCCACAGCTCGTAGTGCGTTTCATGACCGTGCGCAGCAACCGCGAGCTTAACAGGGCCGTGGTTTCAGGCGGGATATTCATTCTGATGATGACCGGGGTCGCTTTTACGGTGGGGGCGCTTAGCAACGTTTATTTCTTTAAAAGCACGGGAAAAATCGCGCTTCTTGCCGCTGGCGCTAATGACTCCATTATACCGGAATACATTAAAAATTATATTCCACACTGGTTTGGAACGCTGTTCCTGCTCACGTTGCTCGCTGCGGCCATGTCGACCCTGAGCTCGCAGTTTCATACCATGGGCACCGCCTCCGGACGCGATATTTATGAAAAAAGTCTTGGCGGAAAGGGCGGCACCATCATCGTCACCCGCTTTGGAATGCTTACGACGGTTATAATAAGCACCTTGCTTGCCTGGCTAACCAGCCATCTTGACGTCAGCATGGCGATCATTGCCGTCGGAACGGCGCTCTTTTTCGGGCTCTGCGCCGCGTCCTTTCTGCCGGCATATATTGGCGCCCTTTATATAAAGAGCCTTCCAAGAGCGGCGGCGAAATGGGGGATGATTGCCGGTTTTACCGTCAGCACCTTCTGGATATTCTTCATACACGAGAAGGAATCTTCGAGCCTTCAGCTCTGCAGGTTTCTGACAGGGAAGACCTCCATCGTCAAGGATACATCCCTTGGATATCTTGCGATGATCGATCCTATTTTTATTGCGCTTCCGGTCTCTTTCATAGTGACCTTCACGATATGGGCGATATACAGGGCCAAGAAGAAACACGATTTAGACGCAAGCCACATAGACCGCTGCTTTAAGGGTATTTAAATTTTACGCTGCGCTAAACGCGAAACGCCGGGCTAAATGATCCGGCGTTTCGTAATTGCGCAAAGCCCGGGTTATCGGTTTACACTTTATAATTACGGGCGGTGAGCTTGAGAAAGATACCGTCTGGAAGGAGCTTTCTCGCCGCAAGGACAAAAGCCGCTCCATGCGCCACGGGATTTCGAAAAGTGGGCTTCCTATTATCGATTATCCTGATTATCTCCCCCGCGACACTGGCTGGCGAATCCGCGGAGGCGCCCATCTCCCTTTCCTTTACCGCAAGGAACCTTTTCAGAGATTCACGGTATGCGGACTTTTCCACCAAGCCTTTGTCGGTCTGTTCCCAGATGGAGGTTCCGACATCGCCCGGCTCGACGAGGACCACGCGTATCCCATATGGTTTAAGCTCGTGATTGAGGGCCTCCGTGAGTCCCTCGAGTGCGAATTTGCTCGCACAGTAATGCGCCTGAAATGGTATCGCTATTTTCCCGGCGGCCGAGCTGACATTTACGATTAGCCCCTTGCCGGCCTTTCTCATAAAAGGGAGGACCGCCTGCAAAGTGCGAACAGTACCCCAGTAGTTGGTTTCGAACACTTTTTTGGCGTCATCGATCTGTGTCTCCTCAACGGCTCCACATTGGCCGACCCCGGCATTGTTTATCAGAACATCTATACGAGACCGTTCGCTTATAATCCTAAATATGGCATCTGTAACTGAGCGGTCATCGGTTAAATCCATTGGAAGATAGTTAAATCGGTAGTTTTCGGATGACGGTGGTTTTCTCCCCGCACCGTACACTATATCTCCCCTAAGAGCAAGCTGATTGGCCAACTCAAGGCCGATTCCCCTTGTGGCTCCGGTTATGAGGACAACTCTGGTGGTTTTCATAATATGAATTCTCCGGCCTGTATATGTATTCAATCCGTAAATCGAAAGATAGGCGAAATAATGAACGCAATATATTCTATGAATGCCATTCAGTTTTGCAAGATCTTTATGTTACAAAGCGTCCATACTTTCAATTAATAGCTGTTAACACGCCAAAAATGACATCTTCCCGGCCTTCGTACAGGAGACAAATCAATCTTGTACATAAAATTGACTTCCTCGTTGCGTAGCCCGCTTTTTAACGCATAAAAAATTTTTTGATGATTTACCGGCTATTGATTATTGTGCTTGCTTTCCTGGCTTATATATGTTTATAATACACAACTATTTCATAAAGCGCAAACATTAGGATGGGGGAATAGCATGAGCGAAAACAGGCTCTCCGTGGGCGTTAAGCTCGGTTATGGCGTATGCGATCTGGGCGGAAATCTCTTTTTTACCGTAATCGGTTTCTGGCTTCTCAATTATCTGACGGATACCGTGGGCCTGGCGGCCGGGCTTGCGGGATTGACTATAGCTATCGGTAAAATATGGGACGCTATAACCGATCCGATGGCGGGATACCTTTCAGACCGCACAAAATCGAGGCTGGGGAGGCGGCGCCCCTGGATGCTCTACGGATCGATCCCCCTGTTTATAACCATGATACTAATGTTCACGAACCCGTCCCTTTTCTCCGGAACCGGTTTCAATCCGGCCGATGAGCAGACCTTTCTGTTCATTTGGGCCACAGTGCTTTTCTGCCTTCTCTGCACCGCATACACGGCGGTAAACATCCCGTACAATTCCCTGACACCGGAGCTCACTCAGGATTATCATGAACGTACGTCCCTCAACGGATACCGATTTGGTTTTGCGGTTATAGGCTCGCTGCTGGGCGCCGGGGCTTCCCTGCCCATAGTGATGGCCTTTCCGGATAAGAATACCGGTTTTGCAGCAATGGGATTTATCTTCGGGGCGATAATGCTCATCACGGCCCTAATAACGGTTTTCAAGGTCAGAGAGCCGGGTATAAACGTGGAAATATCGAACAGGAGCTTTTTTAAAACCTATCTGAAAGTTTTTAAGAACAGGCCCTATATTCTCATCCTGCTGACATACGCTCTGCACATAACGGGGTTGACCGTGGTAATGGGCGTCGCCATTTATTATTTCAAGTATATCCACAAGGACGAATCCCAGACCACGGTTGCGATGCTCATTCTTCTGCTCACCGCCATGGCGTTCATCCCGATCAGCGTAATGCTCTCCAAAAAGATCGGGAAAAAATTCGTCTATGGCATCGGTATGTCCATCTTTGCGGTCGGTATACTGATTCTATTCGGTTTCGGACATAGCTATCCGGTTAGCTTCTCTTTCATTGTAATGTTTTTCACGGGCATTGGCTTTGGGTTTACATACGCCATGCCATACGCCATCGTTCCCGATGCCGTCGAATACGATTACCTGTTGACGGGCGAACGGACCGAAGGGGCCTTCTATGGAATCTGGACCTTCGGAATAAAGATGGGGCAGGCGCTCGCACTGGCGATCAGCGGGACCGTACTCTCACTGTTCGGATATATGCCCGACGTCGCCCAGACCGAGTCCTCACTCCTCGGCATACGCCTCCTGCTCGGGCCGATTCCCGCGGCGATTCTTGCGCTTTCGCTGGTAACCCTTTATCTTTATCCGATCAACGAGAAGCGTTATAACGAGATTCTGTCCGCAATACGCGAAAAGGACGCCGGCGCACATTGATTAGCGCCGGTCCGCGCCATAGCGCATCTTCTCCAGGCCGGCCAACAGGCTGTAGGCGCAGGGCACGACGAACAGAGTAAGCATCGTCGAGACCAGCATTCCCCCGAGCACGGCGGTGGCCATGGGGATACGGGCCTCCGCGCCCGGGCCGAGCGCCAGCGCCGGGGGGACCGCCGCCGCCATGGTCGCCAGGCTCGTCATCATGATCGGCCTGAGCCTTATCGGGCAGGCCTTCAGGAGGGCATCCCTTACTCCCAGGCCTTCATGCCGAAGCTGGTTTGTAAATTCGACAAGAAGTATCGAATTTTTTTTGACTATCCCCATGAGAAGTATGAGACCGATAAAGCTGTAAATGTTTAGCGATTTTCCGGCAATTACGAGCGCCATGATGGCGCCGGAAAAGCTGAAGGGCAGGGCGATTAAAATCGTCAGGGGGTGTATATAGCTGTTGAACTGGCTTGCAAGAATCATATAAGAGACGATTATGCCTATTATAAGCGCGAAAAGAAGGCTGTCGAAGGACTCTCCCGAGGTTTTTGCCGAACCCGTAAGTTCCGCCGAATAGCCCTCGGGCAGGACTTTTTTGGCGATGGCCAGCGATTCGTCGATTGCCTCCTCCTGCGAATAGCCCGCGGCGGGGCTTGCGTATACCGAGATCGAGCGTTCGCGGTTTATTCTGGTGATTGAAAGCAAGGAAGTGGTAGGGACTATCCTTACCACTTCCGAGAGTCGGACCAGCTCCCCTCGATTGTTCCGCACGAATACATACCGTATATCGTCGGCCATTCTTCGTTCTGATTCCTTCAGACGCACGCGTATATCGAAGCGGTGGCCAGCGTCGGTGAACTTACCCATCTTCTTGCCGCCGAAAAGCGCGCTTACGGCGTTGCCTATCGAGGTCATGCTGACCCCGCGAAGTTCGGCGGCGTTTCGATCCGGAAGGATCTGTATCTCGGGCTGTCCGGCATCGTAGCCGGAATCGACATCGACCATTTTACCGCTCTTGACCATCAGCGAGGTGATTTGCTCGGTATAGTTTCCAAGCCTGTCCCAGTCCGTACCCTTTACAGTGAACTCCACCGGATACCCCCGGGTGGCGGAGAAGCCCCTGGTCGAGAGGTCCTGAATCGTTGCCTTCATGTCCTTGGATATGGCGTTCAACTCTCCTCTTATTATTGCGGCGAACTCGGCCTGGGTGAGGGGACGCTTCTTCCCGGCGTTTATTGGGCGATCCACCGGCTCTTTCATGGTAATAAAGATCATCGCGGTGTTGATCTCTCCGCCGGTGAATCCGCCGATGGTCGAAAAATAGCGAAGCACTTCCCCATGGGCGGCTATCAAAGCTTCGGCCTTTTTGGCGAGCAGGTCGGTGTATTCGAAAGAGGACCCCACGCTGGTCTTAATGCGGACTATAAACATGCTCTGGTCCTGAGATGGAACGAATTCCTTTTTCATGGGAAAGAGGAACAGCAGTGAAGCGGCGAAAAAGGCAATAGCTCCAAGTATAACCGCCAACCTGTGCTCAAGAACAAAGGCTATCGCCCTCCCGTAATAACCGGAAAGGGCTGAGAAAGCCTTGTTCACCGCCCGGCCGAAACGGCCCATGCTGCTTCCGACATCGAGGAACTGCGAACATCTCATCGGCGTAAGAGTGAGCGCCTCCAGCAGTGAGAGCGCAACCGCCACCGTTATGGTAATGCCGAATTCCAGAAAATACTTGCCGATAATGCCCTTCATAAAGGCGACCGGCAGGAAAATGGCGATTACGGCAAGAGTAGCTGCAACCGCCGCAAAAGTGATCTGCCTGGCCCCCATCCCCGCCGCCGGTATCCTGTCGTGTCCCATCTCCTGGTATCTGGATATGTTCTCCATCACCATAATGGCGTCGTCGACCACTATGCCAATAGCCAGGGAAAGCGCGAGCAGCGTAAAGGTATTCAGGGTGAACCCCCAGAAATAGAGGAAAATAAAGCTCCCCATTATGGAGGTGGGTATGGCCAGAAGGATGTTGAACGTCGAGCTCAGCGACCCAAGGAAGACAAGACAGACCAGTCCGGTCAGAATGGTGGACAGAATGATCGTGAAGATGAGTTCATCGGTGGAGTCCTTTACGAACTTTGTCAAATCGTGCGAGATCGCGATTCGGTAACCCTCCGGGAGCTTCGGTCCGAGTTCCGCCGTAAGCCTGCGAACCTCTTCGGCAACAGCTATCGTGTTTGATCCCCTCTGTTTCATGATACCGAGGCCGACTGTCTGCGTACCGTTGAAACGCGAGACTCTTCGTATGTCGTCCAGATCGTCACTTATCCGGGCGACATCACCGAGGAGTATCTTCCTGTATACGGGGGCGCCTCCGCGCGAGGTAATTGGCAGCCTTTCGAGCTCCTTTACGGTGGAGGCCTCTCCCATCGATCTGATGACGAACTCGCTTTTGGAGGTTTCAATGCGGCCGCCCGGAATTTCAACGTGTTCCCTGCCGATAGTATTGAGCACATCGTCGATCGAGAGCTCGAGCGAACGCAGTTTTTTATTGTCGATCCATATCCTCACAGCGCGATCGACATAGCCCCCCATACGGATGTCGGCGACCCCGGGCAGGGTCTGGTAACGGTCTCGAATGTGATAACGAGCGTACACCATGAGCTCCTTGAGGGACCTGTCGGAGGTCAGGGCTACCCACATGATGGGAAAGTCTTCGGGGTTGCGTTTCGAGATGATGGGCGGTTCGATCTCGTCGGGAAGGAGGCGCTGGGCCTGGGCTATTTTGGTCTGGACCTCCTGTAGCGCTACATCGACGTCCCTGTTTATATCCAATTCCACGGTTATGCCCGCCTGGCCCTGCCGCGCGGTAGAGCGCACCTCCCTTATCCCTTCAACGCTCATCACAGCGTTTTCAATTACGTCCACCACGTCGGTTTCCATTATCTCGGGGGAGGCCCCCTCGTAGGTAACGTCGATATTGACCACCGGGAAGTCTATATCGGGCATCTGGGATATGCCCATCCTGCCGAAAGAAATCCCCCCGAAAAGGATGAGTCCGAACATCAGCATCCAGGCGAAGACTGGGTTTTTTATCGATATATCGGAAAGTGTCATGGCACAATTCTCCCTTCGGAGCCTGGTTCTCTTAGCGCACGCACGCCCTTGCCGAGGAGCTCGCCGGTGGCCACGCCAAGGCGTACACGGCTCCTGCAGTGTTCGAGCACGGTCCTTTCATAGTCGTCACGCGCGGAATCGAGGGCCGTGAGCGCGTCGAACACATCTATCAGCGTGACAAGATTGAGGCGGTATTCGGCAAGTATGGAGCGATAGTTGTTATCCGCGGTATCGAGGGACTTTTTGAATGATTCCATCTCGTGCGTAGAGCTGGTGTAGGTGGAATAGCTTTCTTCTATCTCCTGTCGGGCGACCCGCCGGGCCTGTTCCAGCCGAAGCTCGGCCTGGCGTTTGACCGAGGCCGCCTCGCTCACCCTGGCCGTCGTAATGCCGCCTGAGAAGATGGGCAACTCGACCCCGAGGCCCGCCCAAAAATCGCGCCCTGTTTCGTGTTGCTGGTAAAGCCTGTATGTCCCCTCGAGATAAACAGAAGGAAGATGTCCGCCCTGCGCGGCAAGAAGTTTTGTCCTTGCCATTTCGAGCTCCTCGAGCGCCGCCTTAACGTCATAGCGCGATTCAATCATATTCGATAACTCATCGGGCATTTCCGGGTACGGGGGCAGGCATACCTCCTCGATCAGTCGCCTTTCGCGGGGCACTCCCGATATAACCGTCAGCATGGAGCGCGCCTGCACATAGGAACTCTGCATGGATTCAATCTCGGCCTGGATTTTGTATACCTGGGAGTTGATCCGTAAAAGCTCGCTCTGCCTGGAGCGCCCCACCGCGACCCTTCTACGCAGCTCGGCGGAGATTCCGCGATAATGTTCGAGTGTCTTTTCCCTGTTCTTCAGCGTCTTTTCCATCTGGAGAGCCTTCATGTATACGCCGGCCACATCCTCCAGAAGCTTGCCGGCGCTGTCGTTCAGGAGGTAGCGGCGATATCTCTGTTCGGCGGCGCTTCCCCTGAACATGGCGTATTCGTCGAGCCCGCTAATTAGGTTCTGCCTCCCATATAGACTTACGGCGCTTCGCTGTGACGCCGGAGTGGTTCGATCGGTCTCGGTGAGCGTTTTTGTCGCCCTGAGGGATATTCTGGGCAGGAACATGCCGAGCGCCTGTTTTCTACGCGCATCCGCCTGTAGTGCGCTCTCTCCCTCGATGGCCAGGCGCTCGGTTTCGGAAACCGCAAGTACGTAAACGTCAAAAAGATCAAGCGCTTCCTTGCCTGTAGCCCTGTCGACGTCCTCCCTGGTTATTCCGGTCGCCCGCATTAGCAGCTCGTCGGCCTTTCTTTCCGCGCCGGCCGACAGCGGCAGGAAGAAGGATAGAAACAGAGCGACCACAGCCGGCGGCAAAAAGCGCCGGCTGTGCATGTTTTTCCGGTGGATTGCAATGGAGGCGATGGTCTCACTCATCATTCACGCAGGTTCTCCTGGCTGGCAAAAGTTCAATTCGATAAATACTCCGGGGCACGAACGAATTCAGAAGACGATTTTTACAACGGGTTTGACCCGTCTTTACCGGCGGAGGTTCGAATAATATATTGAATTCACCAAATTGTCGTGCCATTGTATACTTCGCCGGCATGGCAACCCGATATTGTCGCCCGGGAAGGAATATGCCCTTTATAAGAATCGACGGTTTCGACGGTCTGGTATACTCTCCGGAGTTCGAGAATCCCACGCGGGGAAAACACGATTGCGACGACTGCGCCGCCTGTCTCGGATGCAGTGACGCAAAGTGCGCGCTGTGCGTAAGGCGTTCGGCCCCGATAAAACAGAGGCCCGCTGACCGGGAAAAATCTCCCCCTGGCGAACGCTCACAGGACTAATTAACGCTCAGGCGCTCCGTTTAAGAATTTCCCTGGTCAACTCCATATAATCGGCGGCGCCGCTCGAATCCGGCTTGTATTCGAATATTGTCTTTCCCCAGCTCGGCGCCTCCTGAAGAGAGACGTTTTCGCGAATGAGAGTGTCGAAGAGCTTTCCGGGCAGACGCTTTTTGGTCTCTTCGAGCACCTCGCGATTTATTGTCTTGTTGGCGTTGTACATGGTCGCGATGATTCCGGTTATTTCGATGGATTTGTTCAGGCGCTTCTTCACCATTTCGGCCGCCTCGAAGAGGTTATACATCCCGTGGAAGGGCAGGAACTGCACCTGCAGCGGAACATAGATCTCGAGCGCGTAGGTAAGCGCGTTAAGCGTGAGCACGCCGAGCGAGGGCGGGCAGTCGATGAGGGCGTAATCGTAATCGTTTAGGTCGGCCAAAGCGTCGCGCAGCAGGAATTCCTTGGCCGGAATGGGCAGGAATTCAAGGCCTTTCAGATCGGGGCTAGCCGGCAGAAGGTGCAGCCCGTTTCTATCTATCATTATGTCCTGATATGGCAGTTCGCCCTTAAGCACATCGTAGATGGAGCGTTTTAGTTTGTTGGACTGCACCCCGAGATGATAGGTCGATTGGGCCTGGTGGTCCATGTCTATCACCAGCACCTTTTTCCCCAGAATCTGCAGGGCGGCGGCGATATTGACGGTGCTCGTCGTTTTTCCTACGCCGCCCTTGTTGTTTGAGATGGCGATTATCTTCATTATTCCCTCTGGGACCGACGCTGGGAAGGGGGGAGGTTCCCTTCCGGAACCGCTTTTTTACAAACTATTTCACGGAAATAACTATAGAGTCGGCGCCCATTGAATCAAGCATAAAATCTCCGCCGCGGGAAATATTGAACGCGGTCAGGCCGACTAAAGACGCCAGATCGGCTACGTGATATCGGCTACGGCCGAATTCGGGAAATAGGTTTGACCGGGCTTTGCCATTTTATATAATCCGCAAACAGGATGGTTTATAATCGAGTAAAGCATCTCCATATCGTCCTGGCCTTTCTCGGGGCGGTTACCATCTCCTCCTGCGGCAGTTTCGACCAGCCGGTAAAAGGCGATGAGGGACATGATGTTGTCCTGCGCATTTGGGCCCATTCGGACATCCAGCCGCGCTCTATCCACGAAAAATACCACTACGAAAGGGCCATTGCCGACATGCTTGCCGGCGTGCCGGGGATTCAAATGGCCATTGTCGCGGGGGACCTTGTGCATCGCCGGGACGGGGCAGCCGAATACCATCGCTGGCTTGTTGAACAGCGGCGCCGCTCGGGCATAGCCTATTGGTTCGAGATCGCCGGAAACCACGACCAGAACGACATCGACTCGTACATCAAATATACAGGAAAACCACTGCATTATGCCGTCAGCATGGGGAACATGCTCTTTATTTTTTTGTCCGATGAGGTACGGAGCGCGGTGACGGATATCTCCGACGAGGCCTTCGAATGGTGGCGCTCCCTTGTCGCTGGAAATCAGGATAAAATTCTCGTCACGATAACTCACGGTGCGCTGCACGGCAGCGGGCTGTTATGCACGATAAACTCCACCATGAGAATAGCGGGATCGAGGCGCTTTAGCGGGGTGCTGAGGGAATATCCCGTGGATCTCTGGCTATCGGGCCATTCACACCTTCCCTCCATTCTGGCGGGAAACATAACGCGGCCCTCCGACCTGGGGACCCTGTTTGTCGATATTTCGAGCATACATAAAAGCCGCTTCTCGCCTATTGAATCCTATTTACTCCAGATCAAGAGTGGGAGCGACCGTATGGACATCATGCTCCGCGACCACGAGGCGGGCCGTTTTATCGGTTCGCGAAGCGTAGTATTGAAGCTAAGAACCGCTTTAAGGTGGGATGGGAGCGGCCCCAGGATCGTCTCGAGCTGTTGCGGTCGATGAGACGGCGCGCGGCAGCTCGTGCCGCGCGCCATGAGGGCTTTACAGGGCGAGTTTCGCCCCAGCGTGGACAGAGTTCCCTTTTACCACTATGCCATCTTCCTGTTTGGATCGCGTGTAGAGATATTCACCGAAAAGGCTTACCAGGGGGAATACCTTGAGCGCGACACCGAGGCCGCCATAGTAGCTCTTAAAGTATTCGCTTTTTGTTGAGGAACCGCCTCCTCCCTCGATCTTCAGCCATTCCTTCATGGCGACCCCGCCGCGTACAAAGGGATGCACCAGGATCGGAAGCTCTAACTGGAGGTAAACGTCCATCCCCAGCATGCTTCGGGTGGCGTCATAATCGTTGTTGCCCAAATCAAAGCTTAAGTATGTTTTCTGATAGAAGGGGCCAACGCCGAAGGTAAATAGCATGGGAAGTCCCGTATTATAGTGCGCGAAGGCGCCCCATTCGGGTCCAGAGGTTTTAGGGTTCCCCGCGTCGGTTTCGATTTTACCGGCGAAGGAATAACCCCCATAGGCCCCCAGGTCGAGCAGGGCGTATCCCGAGGCCGGAAGCACCAGAAGCACCGCGCAGGTCAAAAGCACCGCTTTAATGAATCTCATATTTTACTCTCCAGTATAGTGGTATAACGCATTCATCCGGCATTCGGCGAAATTACCGCCAAATGCCGATATCGCGTGAATCCCGCGGTATCGGCAAAGAAGATAGCTAATGCCCGGGACATCGTCAATTCTAATTTGTTTTTTGCATGAGGTAATGCCGCCGATAGCCTGTCCCGGCGGCCTGGTTAAAATCATGTCGTTGATGGCCGGCCGATTATTGAGAAGTTTATGGGTATATCGATTCCGTTTCCTCGAGAATAGACAGGGCATCGTGGATGTTAAAAAACTATTCGGGAGTACGGCATTGAATATCGGCCTACCGCTGTGACGGTCCTTTAAAAGCCTGTTGCCACGCAAACCCTGTTTCGGCCCTCCCGCTTTGCCCTATACATGGCGTTGTCCGCCGCGTCTATCAGCGAGTACGGCCCGGGGATGAGCTGTGTCATACCTCCGGCGAGTCCAATGCTAACGGTCAGGTTCGGGGCCGCGTCGGAGCGATAGTGGGCTATACACATCCCTTCGACTTCCGTTCTGATTCTTTCGGCAATGCCAAGGGCCTGCTCTACATCGGTTCCAGGAAGCAGGGATACGAACTCCTCGCCTCCATAGCGAGCGCAGACGTCATAAGGCCTCCTTGCCGCGGAGCGGATGGTTTCGGCAACCCTCACAAGACAGGTGTCGCCGGTTTTGTGGCCATAGGTGTCGTTATATGATTTAAAATGATCGATATCTATGTATAGCAAGGAGAGGGGTTTCCCGCTTCTCTGTGAGGCGCGCCATTCCCTTTCGAGGGCGGAGTCGAAGTACCGCCTGTTATAAAGGCCCGTAAGCGGGTCCGAGATGGAAAGTTGTTCCAGGATCCTGTTGCTCTGCTCGAGTTTTATGGAATCGACCCGGTTAAGCAGGCTCACCAGAAAGACCCTTCTAAGCTCGGCCTCCATCTGATAGTTGCCGATAAGGCTCATCACTATCGCCGTCGAGAGGACCAGGGAATGGTTAATAATCGCCTCAGGTGGCATTGTCGTTGCGATGGGAAGCAGGGCCGAGTACAAAACGAGCACGATAGCGGAACAGACAAGAGCGGTAATAAACCTCAGTCCAACGACGATATTTCCGAATATTATGATTATTATAACGCCGGTGTGGTAATGGATTTCGTTAGGGTCTTTACTGAGCAGCAGCATGACCAGTATGCTGAAGCATATGATGATCATGAGCAGGCCGATCATGGGATCGGTCAGACTTTCGAGTTTGCGCAGGTATATCAGAAGAAAAATGAAAAACATCAATGGCGTCACCATGGCAAGCCGGATAAACCAGGCGACAGTATAGATATCCCGAAGGACGATCATGTCCGAGAAACAGAACACATTATATAAAACGACCGCGACAAGGCCAAGGATCAGATAACGTTTTCGGCGCCTGGGGGTATCGTGGCTGTAAAACAGGTTTTCGATGCGCGGCGGAAACCGAAGGAACCTGAATCCGCGTTCGACAACCGCACGCAGCTCATTCTCGGCCTCCAGGAGCGTCGCCTCGTCGGGCAGGAAAAGGCTGCCTATTCTGTTTAGTCCAATTTTCATGTATTATTTAAGCAGGCCTGTTTTAGTTTGGATTGCGCCCCTGCGAATCCTAAAGAGATTGAGAATTGCTTATATGTCAAGTACGATTGAAGCGCCGGAGCCTTAAAAGGTCATTCCGCGGTAAAGAAAATTATGGACCCAATTTGATTATATTCCATCACCGGTAAGCGCCACCCCCTTCGATATTGTAGGCTGCCCCTAACGATGTTTTTCAAAATGTCTGGACAAAAATCCTTCCTGATGCTATAAGAACCGTTCCAGGATGGGTTATTCTTCCGCAAACCGGCATGCCGGAGGGCAAGGTGCGAAAATTTTTCATACTGTTGTACCAGCCGTATAAATGGCTCGTCTACGTTCCGTTTCTCATCATCTCCACACTTGCGTTCGGAGCGATTGCGGTCATACTCTCCACCCTAATCAATCAGAAGCTTGGTAGCTTCATAGGCGGCGCCGTCTGGTCGCGCCTGAACGCTTACATGACCCCGATGTTCGTAAAGGTCATCGGAAGGGAAAATATCGACAGCACACAGTCGTATGTCATAGTTCCAAATCACCGGAGCCACTTCGACGTTTTCGTACTTTATGGCTGGCTTGGAATCGACTTCAAATGGGTGCTCAAACAGGAGCTTCGCAAGGTTCCGGGTCTCGGTATAGGCTGCGAGAAGGTCGGCCATATTTTTATAGACCGCTCCAATCATGAAAAAGCCCTCGCATCGATAAACGCGGCCAGAAAAAAGATCGTTAACGGGACCTCGGTAATCTTCTTTCCGGAGGGAACGCGCCAGGCGACCGGAAAACTGGGTGATTTTAAAAAGGGGGCCTTCAAATTCGCCATGGATATGGGACTGCCGCTATTGCCGATAAGCATTCTTAATACCGACAAAATACTGCCTCCGCATTCCCTGAACCTTCTCCCCGGCCGCGCCACCTTGATCATACATCCTAAAATCGAGAGCTCCGGCTACTCGGATGAAAACATGGATATTTTGATGAACAAGACAAGGGCGGCGATACAATCCGGGATCGACGCACACCGATGACGGTATCTTCCAATACGGAGTACCAGGGCGAAGAGGATGTTTACATCCGTCTTCGCGGCGCCATCGATCGGATGCCGATCGGATATCCCGCCACGGAATCCGGAGTAGAGATCAAGTTATTGAAAAAGCTGTTCACTCCGATCGAGGCACGGATAGCGCTTGCGCTGGGCATGCTCCCCGAGCCGGTGTCGCGCATCCACCGTCGTCTGAAAAAGGAACTAATTATCCCGCGCGAAGAGCTCGAGGAGAGGCTCTTCGCCATGTTCCGAAAGGGCGCCATATCGATGGACGCAAGCCTCGGCCCGTCACGACGCAGATACAGCCTCAGCCAGCTCGCCATCGGTATGTTCGAATATCAGGTGGATCGCCTAAACGCCGATTTTGCCGGCGATTTCGAGGCGTACATAGAAAGCGATTTTAAAGACGCCTTCTTTCGCTCGGCCACACCGCAGCTTCGTACCGTACCGATCGGAAAGGCGGTCCAATCGGAGCTGAAGGTTGCTCCTTATAACGATATAAGAAAGATAATCTCCGCTGCTCCGGAACCGATAGTGGTGCAGAACTGCGTGTGCCGTCAGTCCAATGACGTTCTCGGAGAGCCGTGCGCTCATTCGGATATAAGGGAAACCTGTTTTGTTTTCGGTGATGCTGGAACGACAGTGCTCGAGCGCGGCTCGGGCCGTTTAATAGAAAGAGCGGAGGCCTTCAGCATCCTGGACGCCGCCGAGAAGGCCGGGTTCGTGCTCCAGCCGCAGAATTCACGCTCTCCGGCATTCATCTGCTGTTGCTGTTCCGATTGCTGTCATGTTTTAAGAGCGCTTAAAAGACTTCCCCGCCCGGTTGAGCATTTCAGCGCATCCTATGTGGCGGCGATATATGTCGGGGCCTGTAACGGGTGCGGCCGATGCGTCGTTCGATGCGGCATGGAAGCCATAAGCATACGGGAAAAACTCGCCGCAGTGGATGCCGACCGCTGCCTTGGGTGCGGCGCGTGCGTTAGCTCATGCGCGCGCAAGTCCATCACCCTTATAAACCGCGCCGGGAAGACCCCGGTACCCTTCACCCAGACCACGCTCTATGTGCGCATCCTTCGCGAACGCTTCGGCGTCAACGGCCTCTTGCGGATTGCCGCCCGACTGCTTTCCGGTAAAGGGGTATAGCGCAAGGCCGTTTAGGGCTTTATTTTCTGCATACGTCACATGTGCCGGATACCGGAAAGGAGGTCCTCTACCCGGTCCAGCTTCATCAGCACAAGCCCGGAATCATCCGGCCGGCGAATAACCATCATCTGGTCGCCCCGTTTTATTTCAAGATCGGTTCTAAGCTCCACGGGTATCGCTATCTGTCCCTTGTCGCTGACGGTAACAATCCCGTAAATCGTCTTTTTGTCAGGCGTTTTTCTCATGATAACAAAACCGTATCCTTCCTGGAAAGCTAATCGTGTATAATCGAAAGTCACTGACCTCTTATGGGAAATTGAATAGAAAGTCAACGGAACATTTTCCTTCAAAATGCATAAGACATCCGCGCACAGCGGGTTTCATCTCGTAGGGGACTCCGAGCGCCTCAAACCATCCGCACGCACGGTCGAAGATACCGCACTCGTACGCGTCGATGAGTCCGAGCGCTTTAACCCCCTCGTACGCGAAGCATCGAGGGTTCTCCCAGTGCATTCTGTTTTTTTCCGGAAAGCTCAACTCGAACTTCATAAATTCACCGCGTAAAATCTTGAAGCCGTTTTCGATAAAATTCCTCAGGTGTTCGAATTCCTTTATTTCGCCGAATCCAATGGCTTTCTTAATTCGTTTGGCCTCTACCTGCGCCATGGATTTTACTGCCGCGCGGTTGATTGGGTTCGTCTTCTCTATCCCGATTGCCTGTACACAATGGTAAAACCACATCGCATCGTGAGTCATCCACGATCGGTTGAGCAGCTCGCGCAGTTCATCCCTGCTCATTTCCTCATAGGTTTTCATAACTACCCTCCGGTTCAAGTAATTACATGTATACAAGAATATTCTTACTTTAAAGTATATTCAATAGCGCGTCATGTCAAGGTTAAAAACATGGATTCGCTTATCGAAGCTTCGTTGCGAACCGGAGCGGATGTTCGTCTGGATTATTGAGCTCCGCGGCGCGGGTCAGCTTTTACGGCGATATATTTTAGCGAATGCCTCGCCGTCCCTCCTGCCCAGATCGAACACCTCCTGTATCCCGTCCGGGTTGGTGTAATCCCATTTCGCGATGGGGGAGGGGCTTGAGGGCTGAACGTACAGTCGTCCGGGAACGGATGGAATAGCTTTGGGATTATATTGCCGTGTCAGTAAAACGAGGATGCTTCCATTTGCGCCGGAAAGCGCGCGCAGGGGAACGTTGTCGATGAGCCCACCATCGAGAGCTACCCTTCCATTTCGGCGCATAATCGGCGTAAAGGGCGGGGTGCAGGACGAGGCCAGCACGAGGTCTGCAAGCTCTTCGGGGGCCGAACAATCGCGTACGCTTGTCACTTCGGGGTAAAAGCCGAGGCGTGAGGGAAGCCTGGGGTGCACCGAGCCGTATATGTGTTTGTCGATAAGATAGGCGCCTATTCCCACCAGCGTGGCCGACCGCGCACCAAGGGCGCGGGGAGGACGGGATACGAGAATACGGATGTCCGGCCCGGAGTGGAGCTTTTTCATTGCATTAGGGTCCATCGTTCGGAGCATGAGATCCCTGTACATGGCGTAGTGCGGGAATACTGGTTTGGAACCGAACAGGTGCGAAATATAAAAGTTGCGCGGATTTTTCGAGGTGGCCTTCTTGAAGTATTCAAGCGCGAAATCGGTGCGGCCCGCATAGTACATGCAAGCGATCGCCGCTCCCGCGCTGGCGCCGCCAACCTCCGATGGGGCTATTTCAAGGGCGGGTGCGGCCTCCACCATAAACCCGGCCTGCCACAGGCAGCGACATCCCCCTCCCGCGAATACGACCGATGTGAACGGCGATTTATTCTTCATGGTTTTTCAATATTATCGGGGCGTTATCATGGCAAGAATAAAAGGGTGTTTTTTAACCGCAGTCGCCACCCGCGCCATAATAATTGGTTGACGATAGTCCGATTATGCATCTTACTCCGATATGTCAACTGAAAACCCCGACTTCGGGAGGAGCCTATCATGACAGTGCTTGCCGGCAGGAATGTTCTTATAACGGGCGCCGCTTCCGGAATCGGAAGGTTAATGGCCTTAAAATTCGCGCGCGAGCGCTGCTCTCTCATTCTCGTGGATATTGACAGAAAGCTCCTCGAGGAGACCGAGCGCGAGCTCCTTGGAATGCGAGCCAGGGTCGAGAGCCATGTCTGCGATATATCGGACCGCAGGTCGGTCGAAAGAATGGCTCAGACCATCAGGCGACAGTCCGACCCGGTCGATATTCTGGTAAACAACGCTGGAATCGTAACAGGCAAATCCTTTCTGGACCTAAGCTTCGACGAGTTAAAACGGACCATGGATGTAAATTTTCTCGGGATGGCGCTGCTTACCGGTATTTTCCTCCCCGGAATGGTCGAACGCAACAGCGGCCATATCGTCAATATCGCTTCCTCCGCCGGATTGATCGGAATACCGCGCATGAGCGATTATTGCGCCAGCAAATTCGCTGCCGTAGGCTTTTCCGAATCGCTAAGACTGGAGCTGCTCAAATTCGGGCATACCGGAGTCAGGGTAAGCTGCGTCTGCCCTTATTTGATCGATACCGGCATGTTCAGGGGATTCAGGCCGTTTGTTTTCAACAGCCCGCTCGAACCGGGACGCGTCGCCGATACGATAATCGCGGCGATTAAAAAAAACCGGCCAATGGTCATGATGCCGTTCTCGGTACGCCTTATAAAGTACGCAAAAATGCTGCCGGTGCGGCTTCACGACCGTCTCGTGCTCGCCATGGGGGCCGGAAGGGCCATGGATTCCTTTATTGGAAAACGGTGAAAAACCGATAAGGCACGATGTAACCGGCCCTGCGTCCTTTCCAATGCAGGTTGCCGGCCGGAAGGCATGGGCTCGCTAAAAGACGCGCGCTAGCTAAGGGGTTAACGGCAAACCATGGAAAATATAGAACTTGACCTCACAATTGACAACATCGGCGAATGCAGGATCGATTCTCCTCTTCTTACAAAGTCGCCGTCCACGGATTTCGCTTTCGTCGCCGACGACAAAAAGGTCCTCTACAATGTCGTCCACTCCGCAAATGGCCCTGTAGGCCGGGAGAACCCCACCAGCTTCGAAAAGGCCGGCCCTCGCAGAAAGATCTTTTTCGATCCCGGCCGCGCTCGCGTCGCCATCATCACCTGCGGGGGGCTCTGTCCCGGAACTAATGACGTCATTCGGTCTCTCGTTATGGAATCCCACTACCGTTACGGCGTGCAGAGCATCATAGGCATACGCTACGGCTTTCTGGGCCTGAATCCAGGAACCGACTATCAGCCCGTACCCCTCACGCCGGAATACGTCCGCGACATACACAAGATGGGCGGCACCATACTTGGCTCATCCCGCGGCGGAACCGACGACATGGAATCCATCGTGGACTCCCTGGAGCGCCAGTATATCAATATACTCTACGTCATCGGCGGCGACGGCAGCCTGCGGGCCGCCCACGACATCGCGGTCATCGCGCGAAGGAGAAGGCTCAAGCTCTCGGTAATCGGCATACCGAAAACCATCGACAACGATGTGAGCTACATTCAGCGGACCTTCGGGTTCGAGACGGCCTTTTCCCGTGCGGTGGACTCCATCTACGCCGCCCACATCGAGGCCGAAGGCACGCCCAATGGCATCGGCCTTGTTAAACTTATGGGGCGCCATTCGGGTTTCATCGCCGCGAGCTCCGCGCTGGCCATGAACGACGTCAACTTCGTCCTCATCCCGGAGGTCCCGTTCGAACTAGATGGCCCAAATGGTTTTTTCCATCACCTCGAGCAGCGACTCGCCAGGCGCGGCCACGCCGTCATCTGTGTCGCCGAGGGGGCGGGCCAGGATATCCTGGTTAAAGACCCAGGCAAGCAGGGTCGTGACGCTTCCGGCAATATCAAACTCGCTGATATCGGCCTGTACCTGCGCGACGCGATCAGCGAATACTTCAAGGGTAAGAACATACCCGTTTCCGTCAAATACATAGATCCCAGCTATCTGATAAGGAGCGCGCCGGCCAACCCCAACGACTCCTTTTTTTGCGCCCTGCTGGGCCAATACGCCGTTCATGCAGGCATGGCAGGGAAGACGGACATGATAGTGGGGCAGTGGAACAACATATTCACCCATGTCCCCATTGGCGTCGTTACGAGCAAACGCAATCAGATAAACCCGCACTCCAGGCTCTGGTTCAATGTACTCGAGGCGACAGGGCAGCCGGCGGATATGAGGAATGGGTGAGGGGAATAACAAGGGCCTACAGCCCCTTGCTTTGTAATAAGGGGATTATTCGTGGAATCAGACTAATATTTCTGGATAACAAGGGGTTGTAACCCCTTGCGCTTACACGGCGAGCATATAAGGCCTATCCGTAAATAATCCGACCGGCAGGCGGTATTAGCCAAACCCCCTCCGGGGGTGGCGCAGAGCGCCGGGGGCGTTAGGCTCAACGGCCCGGAGCGTCCTCAAGCCCTAAACGCCAGAGGGCCGTACCCCTCAAACCATTTTTCCGGGCGAGCGCCTCCAGCTCCCTGCGAGTCTCCACGTCCGATACATATACCTGGACAACCTCGTCGCCGCGGCGGTATTCGTAGTACAAACAGCCCGAATCGTGCCTACGGCCGCCGTGCCGCGCGGCCCGAAACACTCCCGTGCGCGAGGACACGACCTCGACGCTCGCCCCCCTCCAGGCATATCCGTAGCCCGGCACGCCGAGCCACAGCTTTTGCGGGCTGAAAAACTTAAGAGCGTGCTTTATGTTTTCTTCGGCCCACGATACGGATACGACCGGACCAGGCGGGGTACCCCGTCGATGCAGGTCGTAGCACATCAGGACCGCCTCGTCGAGGAGGGGGGCGAGCAGGGCGAAATCGTGAAAACCCGCCCATTTCCGCGGAAAGCCGATATGCGGAAAAAGCGCCATCGAAAGAGAAAGCCGGCTGTTACTCGCCTTTAACGCCTGTCTCAACTCTCCCGTAAAAACCGCAAGATCTTTCGAGCGCTCCGCAGGCAGATACTCGAAATCGAGGTGAACCCCGCAGGCCCCCAGTGCGCGGACGCATTCTATTATCTCTTTTACCGCCCTGGAACGCGCTGGCGGCGAAGAGAGCAGGGCGGCACCGTCCGCCGGCGAGATGAAGGTAACGAGGGGAATGAACCCGGTTCCGGAGCGAATGGCCGCGGAGGCGAAATCCGCAGAGCGCGCGGGTCTTTTGGCGAGCCTTCCGTTTCTGTCCACTGCGAAGCCTGCGAGCGCGGCGACACCGTACCCCTCCAGAGCTCCTTTATGGTCGCGAGAACCCGGCAGGATGACCGGGGATGAGTCGGTAAGATATGCCCATCGCATCGCCCTGGCTGGCGTGCCGGTTTCCGACCGAAGGGCGAAGGGCACAATGAGAAGCCCCAGCAACAAAGATATCGATGCCATGCGGACATCGGATGATTTCATTCAGAAAGCTGCCTTCTGCGTTGATTCTGCATATACATAAAGAATATGTCGGATTGAACCGCCCGGTCAAGCCGTTTTGATTGACTTATCCGTCCTTCAAAAAAAAAGATTTCAAAAAATCCACGTATAATTTTTAAATATCCGCGATTTCCGGCTATACTTGCTTGAGCAGGCAAACGGCAAGTCCAGCGTGATATGAAGAACCGCCCACAATCTTCGCTCGATCACAAAACCGAAATCCAGCGTGACGGAGAGACACCCATCGAAAATAATCGATCCTACGATCGGCTGATTCCTAACATTTACGAGAAGGCGCTTTTCGCCGACGATATTTCCGTCTTCTTTTCGGATTGTCTTAAAACAATAGGAGAGACACTCGAGGTATCCAGGATATTTCTCTACGAGTACCGGGAGGACAGCCTGGTTTTAAAGAGCATACACGAATGGACCGGGGGCAGGCTCCCCGCCGGCAGGGACGTGCTGATGAGCATACCAAAGTCCCGCGTACCATGGTGGATGGACACCATCACTGGAAACGAGATCATCAAATACAGCGACATCAACGAGATCCCTTCGGCCTTCGAAAGAAGGGTCCTGAGACAGATTGGTATAAAATCACTCATAGCCGTACCGCTTTACCTCAGCAAACGCTTCTACGGCTTCATCGGTATAGCCGACAACACACGTAACCGCGCTTGGGACGACGGTATAACCAGTATAATCATGGCGGCCGCTCAGATCATGACAGGGGTCCTCAGCCGAAAACGAGCGGATGAGGCGTTGGCTGTCGAAAAGGAGCGCCTCTCCGTGACAATCAAGAGCCTTGCCGACGGAGTCATCGCGACCGACAGGCAGGGAAGCGTCACGCTGATGAACCGCATGGCGGAAAAGCTCACCGGCTGGCACTTCGAAGAGGCCCGACAGAAGCCTCTTTCGGATATTTTCTACTTTATCGACGAGAAAACCAGGGAATGGTCGCAATCGCGGCTTGACCGGGACGCAGGCGGCGAAACCGTGGAATCGCGTACATTCAACCGGATACTCGTTTCACGCGACGGCAAAGAACGGCTGGTGAGCGCCACGATTTCCCCTATGCTCGACCATGACGCAAAATACATCGGCACAGTGATCGTCTTCCGGGACATAAGCGGAGAGCGCACTCTCCAGGAGGAGCTTCGGAAGATACAGAAGCTCGAATCACTGGGAAACCTCGCCTCCGGACTTGCGCATGATTACAATAACATACTGACCTCGGTTATCGGCAACATCTCACTGGCCAAAATGAAGGGTAACAGTCCGGAAGAGATACATGAATATCTCGAGGAGGCCGAAAAGGGGCTGGCGCGGGCGACTGGCCTCACTCAGCGTCTGGTGAGTTTCTCGCGTGATGACAGCCTATCAAACAGAAGATTGGTTGACCTGCGCCAGCTCATCGAGGATATCACCGCTTTTTCTCTCCACGGCTCCAACTGCCTTGTAGAGACCAGGATCGAAGAGGCCCTGTGGAAAGCCGCCATTAATGAGATGCAAATAGGGCAGGCCATACACAATATCATTGCCAATGCGCTTCAGGCGATGCCGGACGGCGGAAAAATAACCATCACCGCAAGCAACGTTTATATCGACTCATCGCAATCCCTGCCTTTGTCCAACGGCAGATATGTGCGGATTTTCATTTCCGACACGGGCCCGGGCATTCCGCGGGAGATACGCGACCGCATCTTCGAACCGTTTTTTACCACAAGGGATAATGCGCACGGTCTGGGACTCCCCGCCAGCTATTCCATAATCAAGGGACATAATGGGCATATAGATTTCCAGACTTTCGAAAACGAAGGCAGCACCTTTACCCTGTTCATTCCAGCGAACGAGGAGTTCGAACAATGCGAACAAAGCGGAGCCCCGGAAGCGTTGGAAAACGCCCCGGTTTTTTCCAACAAAGCGAAGATCCTTCTGTTTTATGACTCTGAATCGGCGCGTCTTTTAACCGGAAATATCCTGAAAGCCATGGGCTACTCGGTACGCCATTCACTGTCATTCGAGGAGTCACGCTCGATGATGGAGGAGGCGATGTCGATAGGTAGCCCGTTCGATCTTGTCGTTATCGATATACATGACTGCAAAAATATCCTGGAGAGTCTGGAATATATAAAGCGTACCGACCTCTCGATTAAAGTACTGTTGATCGACGAAAACCACTCCCTTTCCCCGGAAGCCCTTAAAAACGAAGGAAATATTATCATAACACCTCCGAGGAAGATAGCGCACCTGTCCAGCATCATCAAGAGCATACTGGCGGATTGACGACGCACGATTAAATGGCACGCTCACGGACGACTTGTGGGATTAAAATAGGCCCAATAACGCAGGGATCGGCTAATGCGACATAATATATCTTATCGGAAGTATAATACGGGATTATTCAGAGGTCATTTCTCCTGTTCCGCAAGCCTCAATATGAAACGAGCCCTCTCATTGGCGCCGTCGATTTTAAGCGCCTGTTCAGCAAATGCCTTTGCCTTGCTTCTGTTGCCGTGGTTATAATAGAGCTCGGCGAGAATTAGGCACGCGTCAGCATTTTCGGAATCCAGTTCCAGCACTTTAAGGAGATGGTCCCGGGCCTTTACATCAGAGCGGTCCGGATTTCTATAATAAAAGATGCCCAGATAGAAATGCGCCTCGCGCGAATCCGGATAGATGGCAAGGGCCTCCTCGCCGTAGCGAATTCCGTCTTTTATATATCCTGTTCTTTTATCCCCCGTGGCCCTGGAAAAATATGCTTCCTTATATCTTGTCTCGGCCATGCTCCTCAGCAGTATGTAGCGGTCCTCCTTGTCGTACATACGGGAGATTCTTTTATAGGCCTCGGAAAATTCCCTGAACGCAAATTGCAGCATATCGTCTTTTAAATAAAGCAATCCAAGGGCAAGATGCGCCTCGGGATTTCCCCTGTCCAATTCAATCGCTTTTTTATAATTTTTTATCGCCTCGCCGTCATCGCCCGTCGATCTGTAATAATCGCCTCTGCCGCCGTATATATACGCATATTTTGAGAATTGTTCTTCGACCCTCTGTACAACCCTGTTGCCGGCCTTCGCCAGGCGCAAATTTCCGTATGCCACCAACATCGGCCCGAAAGAAACGCTCGTAAATAGCGTCTTCACTTCCAGCCTCGATACTATGAGATTTTTATCGTTAATGACGAAAATCTCGTCCCCCTGTTTAATGCCTTCCGCACCGTAAAGGCGTACGGCCGCCTTTGACTTGTCCTGTGCCGTAGGGTTGATATCGTTTTTGTCAAATTCCTCCTTCATCCCGATCGATTCGAGTTTGCCGATCAAGACGGCGTTCCAGCCGGACGTATCCCGCTCGTGGTAAAAGACCTTTAGTGTTTCCGGCTGGTCCGATGACCTTATAAGCGTACCCGAGGCCAGTGGATTGGCGAACGCCAGAACAATTATAAAGGTCCATTTGACAGGGCCCTTCATCTCCTACCTCAGCATTCTCAATGGGTTCAGCGGCGTTAAGTATTTTCGCACCTCGAAATGCAGATGCCCTCCTGTCGCCAGGCCGGTCATGCCGGAAAGCGCTATCTGTTGCCCCTGCCTAACCGTTTCCCCTTCCGGCACACCATTGGACGAGTTGTGGGCATACACCGTTATATAGCCCCTCTCGTGCTTCAGAACCACCGTATTGCCGTAACCTTCCTTCCATCCGCTGAAAATGACCGTTCCGTTTGCGGCCGCGAATATCGGTGTGCCGGGATCGAGGCTGATGTCGATACCGCTGTGGAACCTTCTCGTTCTGGTGAATGGGTCCCTTCTGTTGCCGAAACTCGAGGTGATCCTTCCCCTGGCCGGCCACGAGAAAACCATTCGCGCACTCTCCGCGTCCGCACTCCCGTTCCTAGCGACTTTCGAGGTCTCGATCCTTCGCGCTGCGTGACGCAAAACAGGCGCGACACCGCCGGGGAGGAATATCTTCATTCCAGGCCTTATGGCAGTCTTGATCCCGTTGTGGGAGAGTATCTTTTCGACACCGGTCCTGTGTCGCGAGGCGATTCCGCTAAGCGTATCGCCTTTTCGGACAGTGTAATACAATCCGTTCCTGGTGGGAACAAGTATCCTCCTGCCGGGCCTTAGAGAGTCCGGATTGTTTATCCCGTTTATGTTTATGATAATGACGTGATGGGTCCCGAATTTCCGCGCTATGGACCACAGATTGTCGCCTCGTTTTATGGTATAATCGCTAACATGCCATCTCTGGTCCTTTGCCCTCAAGTCCTTAAGGATGGACTCCGCTGAGCCGCCCTCATTTACCCTGTCCTGCTTCGCTTTTCGATCGAATGAAAGCATAAAATCGTCGTCATAAAGGATCACTCCGCCAACCTCATCGCCATCCTCGGCGGGCGGTGTTTCCGAATCCATCTCGAGCCCTTCGATTATTATGGCGTTCTCGAGCCGGTCGATGCCGGTCATTCCGTCATCCCGGCGTTCGTCATTGCGTGCGGAGAGGCTCCCGAATAGGGCCAGGGCGATGATAACCGCCGCGACGAGGATTGTCGTGATCGATACCGAACGGCCTTTCATGCTTTTATTTTCGGCCTTTACGCCCCGCCGCTTTAAGGTTTGAGAGCGAGGGCCGAATCGTAGAGCACGGCCATGGCCTTTTTGAGCGCGTCGACGCCCTCGCCCGTCCTGGCCGAGCCGGCTATCGCGCCGGGAAACCGGTCAAGCAGGGCCTCTTGCGCGCCTCTGGAAGGAAGCAGATCGCACTTGTTGAAGAACAGGACCGTTGGGATTCCGGAGCATTCGAGCGCGGCGAGCTCCTTTTCAACCGTCCTCATGTTCTGCGACAGGTTCCTGGCCGTTACGTCGACGACATGGATTATGAAGTGGGCGTTACGAATCTCCTCGAGCGTCGATTTGAATGACTCCACGAGGTTGGCCGGTAGATTGTCGATAAAGCCGACCGTATCGGTTATAAGCGTCTTTCTATAGTCATCCAGATAAACGATACGCGTATAGGCGTCCAGCGTGGCGAAAAGACGGTCTTCCACAAAGAGGTCGTCGCGCGCCAGCAGGTTGAGCAGGGTGGATTTTCCGGCGTTTGTATATCCCGCAACCGCCCCGCGGACCTGCCCGCTTCGCCCCCGGCGCAGGAGCTTTCTGTGCTCGCTTATCTCCTCCAGCCTGTCGTTCAGCTTGGCTATCCTGCGAAGTATGTGGCGCCTGTCGGTCTCCAGCATTTTTTCCCCGGGCCCCCTGGTGCCGATTCCGCCTCCAAGCCGCGATAGCACTCCGCCGAGGCCCTTCAGGCGCGGCAGGATATATCGCAGCATGGCGAGCTCCACCTGTATCTTCGATTCGGCGCTTCTCGCCCGCCGGGCGAAAATATCCAGTATCACCTCGGTTCGCCCCACAACCCGGCATTTGAAGATGGTTTCCAGATTGCGTATCTGGGCCGGCTTAACCGCGTTAAGGTCGAAAACGATGAGCCTTATGTCCTTTTCAGCGATAATCGAGGAGATTCTTTCAATCTGTCCCCTTCCAATAAGATGGGCGGCGTCGAACGACTGGCGGCGCAGGATGATCCGGTCCACGATGACCGCCCCGGCAGTGTCTACGAGCATGGTCAGCTCGTCGAGGGACTGTTCGACGCTATCTTCGTCCTGGCCGGCAAGGCGGATGGCGACCAGGAGGGAGCGCTCATCGGCCGATGAGGGGATTCTGTTTACCGACGCATCCATTCAGTTCGATCCGACAGCCAGGCGCGATTCCGTTCGCGGCGAACCAGCCCCTGTTGACCTCCAGGGCGTAACGCGCCGGCGATTTGGAGGGATATGTAACGGAGGTGTCAAGCGGTGCCATGTCCTGTATATCGCCAATCGTTCCGCCCGAGTCGATATACGCGATGCTGAGGGGAACATAGGTGTTTTTCATCCAGAAATTAAGATATTGCTCGCGTGAAAAAACGAAAAGCATCCCGGTATTTTTTTCAAGGCTTTTTCTGTACATCAGGCCGCGTTGCCGCTCCGACTCGTCCAGGGCGAGCTCTACACGGAGAGGCACGCGCTTTCCATTGCGGTCGATGATATGGATAAGGCATGTCCGGGCCGCCGGGAGGACATCCGTTGCCGCAAAGAGAAGAACGGCCATCGCCGCGGACATGAGCTTAGAACTGGTCATTGTACTCCAGGCGAATGATCCGGTTGGCTCTCTCGCCGGGTTGGAACAGGATGTCGAACTCAACGCCGATTCGCCCCATGTACGAGTAGCGCATTCCGACATTGTGCAGCCATTCGTCGGGCCTTCTGAAGTTGTAGTACACCCTCTCGGTTTCGTATTTCAGCATGAAAAATTCTCCGAGCGGGATATCGATACCCAGAAAATAGGCCGTGTCTCCGGGAACGTAATCCGGCTGTGTGGGCATCCGGATACCGCCATGAACGTGCTGTTCGTCGTCGAGAAGATAGATGGGTTTCGTTATGACAAAGTACGGGCCGTAGATCATGCGGTTGAGCTTGTTGGCTTCGTTATCGCGCTTTCCCTGTTCCCCGATGTAAAATGAATCGTAGCCTACGGCGAAGGAGATCGGGAAGCTCTCCCATCCGTCGGTGAACTTGATTTTAGCGATCACTCCGGGAACGTTAGGTTCCGCCTTGTCCTTCCCGATGAAGTTTTGCACATCGAAGGAGGCGCCAAGAAAGAAATTGTCATGCAGCCCAATAATCGCCTTTAGCTCCACGCCGCCATTGTCATAGCCCAGGAATGAAAGCTGGTATGTTCCCCTGCCGATCGTATACGCGGACGGCGAGTCGATGACGGTCGTATTGCGGACATAGTTCTGTCCGAACGCGGCCGCGGATATGGCTATAGTCAGGATTGCCGCGACAACGGTCGCACGGATATAATTGAAAACGGGCACCGCCCCCTCCCCTGTCATGCGGCGCGGTAGGCCGCGCACTGGCATTTTTACCGGTTCCCGCCGGGCGGACAAGCCCATTTTCGGGGCATTGCGCCAGGCGGCCTCTTTCAATAGTATCGGGAGTTCCTTCGATTGAGTTTATCAGAATCGCAGGCGGCGCCGGCCTCCATATCGGCGAAGAGCGGCCACAATCCGTCATTGGGTCGGACTTCTCTTGTCCAGCTCTTCATTCTTTCGTTTGAGCTCCTTAAGGTATTCGAGGTCTTTTATCTTCTTTTTAACGTTTTTATGATACGGATTATAGTCGCGGCAGCTCTTGAACTCATCGATCGCGGAGTCAAGATCGTTTGCGATATAGTACTTTATCGCCTTCTGGTAGTGGGCCTCCGCCTTTATCTGGTCCTCCACGGTGATGATCTTGGGGATCAGCTTGAAGGTTACCGAAAAAGAATATACGGGGCCGAAAACGCCGGTATCGCTGTATGACGCGTCTATTGAAAAACCCACATCCTTCACGGCGTAATTGAACCCCATGCCAAGGCTGTACTTTCCGGAATCGTTGAATCTATAGCCGGTCCTTAGGGCGAGGATGTTGAGATAGCTGAATTCGGCGCCGACGTTGGCCCTCAGGCTCTCCTCGAAACCGTAGGTGAAGTCGTACAGATCCGAGTTGTCTATGAAATATTGCGTTATATCAAGATTGAGGCCGAACCAGCGGGTAAGATAATAGGACGCCCCCATCCTCATGGTCCGGGGCAGATCGTCATCCTTCGCTTTCGTTCCCATGTTCTGAAGGGACATCCCGATGACGAAGTTACGGATCGGCGCGTCGAAGGGGGAATACATGTATAGCCGTTTAAGAACGCCCACATCGGCCGCCACGGAATGAAGTGTTAGAGTGTCAATTTTCTGGTGAATGTACTTCAGCGATCCGCCGACCTCCATAAAGCCGAGCGACTGGCCGTAGGCCACGGTGAAACAGGCGTTGTAGAAGCTTACGGTCCCGGTTTTGTTTCCGTCTATATCTATCCGGTCGAACGGCGGGACCCAGAAGACCGAATTTGAGATGCCCATAAAGCCGAAAAACAGGGGGAATGCGGCGCTGATGTTTTCGAACCTCGAATCGAGGATGAGCTCCTGGTGCATTATCGAGAGCACCGGATACCGCATGGTGCCAAGGCCGGCGGGATTGTAATATATTGAGTTGATGTCATCGGTGGCGGCGGTAAATGCCTCGCCCATGCCCAGTGGGCGGCTACCCACGCCGATCTCGAGGAAATCGGCGCCGGAAGTACCGGCCGATCCGGCGGCGTAGGCCAGCCGGCCTGACGGCGTCAGCAGGAGGGCGCAGAGCGCCAGCGCGGCAAAAATCGATTTTGGTATCCGGTATTCCATTCATCCGTCGTTGTTGGCGTTCAGACGGCCGTTCCGCGCCTTTCGCCGGGCCGAAGGGTCGAACTCGCCCTTCTCTATACCGGCGGGACCGGTCTGTGGGGCAATCTTTTAAAAGCCGATACCTTCATTGAAAGACGTAATTGTTCAAGAACTCGTTAAAATTCAGCTCGCCGCCCGAATCGAATCTCGAAATTTTAATATTACCGTGAATATCGTTCCATCGCGCCAGCGTTTTCCTTACCCAATCCGAGTCCTTTTGCGACGCGAATACCGCCAGCCTGTTTTTGTCGATCTGCTGTACGGACGAAGCGCCGGACAAGCCCGATTGAAGAACGGACTCCAGATAAGAAAAAAGAGGCCGCCCCTGTCCGGTATGATATTCACTGAAGTGCAGGATAAAGCATTCCGCGCCCCGCATGCGCCGGAATGCCATAAACAGGTACTCGAGACATCGGTAATTAAGGGCAAGCAGGTCTTCTCCCGGCCTGCCGAGTCTGCGCCGCTCCTCCGAGGAATAAATAAGAAAGCTCATCGCAAGCCGCCCCGCGATTTCCTCGTCGATGGTTTTCGGTCCGGCCTCCGCCTGTGAGCGCTTGAGCCTTATGATAAGCAGGGGAGACATCCGGAAGCCGGAATAGGACGCGTCCGGGCCAAGCAGGTCTAAGATCAGCGGCCTGAATAGATTTCCGAGAGAGTTCATATAGAAGTGATCGTCGCCCTGCCCCGATTTCGCGATAAAGCGTTTTCTTAGGAATACATCTTCCCGAATCGAATCGGGCCCTATGACGATTCCCCCTCCCGACTCTATAACTGCGGTGTAAATCCTGTCGTAGATGTCCACAAAGAGGTCCAGTACATCGAGGCTTGCGATGGTGTTTATAGCCGGCACGAAACAGCGCTTTTCGAGATTGAACGGCATGAGGGCGAAGGCCGGAAATGAAAGCTCCGTCAGGCCGCGTTGGATGGCGTTAACAAGCGAGTCCTCGTCGCGTCCGGGTATTTTTCGCAATTCGACCAGCGAACCGGGCAAAGAGACGGCGTGTTCGAGATGTATGGCCCGGTAGAAAAGAAGGTGCAGGCGGCGTATGAGTTCCTCGTCGCTGACATTGTCTATATCCGCGTCCATTTCGCGGTGGGCGGAGTGCGTGGTCACCTTCTCGACGAGAGATCGGAGTTCCTCGTTGAATGTTCTCTCCCTCAGGAGGTTATGGCCGCCGCCGGACTCCCCGGTTCCGGCCTGACCTGCCCCCATGGCGGCGGTGCTTTCGGAATGTAGGCCGTCGAATTCGCCGTATTCGGGCATTTCGCTTCCTGTCATATTAAAAACTCCGGCGTCTGGTTCCCCGATCCGCCGGGCCTTTCATCCGGTCCGGCCGCATATTAAAAGGATGAACGATCGGAGGTGTGGCCTTTTCTGTATCGGTACGGCCGGCAATCCGGAATTATTAATAATTTCAATTCTTTATTAATCAAGAGAATTTTATCCAAGTACGCGGGCGGGGCCATCCGGCCTCGCATGCGTATTTTCGGTATAAGCTGAAATCCGTTTTATTCGTCGTGTTAACAATAAAAATGATTGACAGCCCATGGGGCCGTCGCTATTAGGTATTCCACCGTTCGGCATGGCCAGCCGGTCGTTCCGTTTCATGAGCGGCCTACGCTCCATATCTTCTCACGCCATGCCGGCCTTACATTCCCCTGTAGCTCAGTCGGTAGAGCAAGTGGCTGTTAACCACTGGGTCGTAGGTTCGAGTCCTACCGGGGGAGCAAAAATTCAATCCGCTGATTTCAGCGGTTCTTGCTTAACGAGAAGACCCCGTGGGGTGATCCCCCCGGGGTCTCGTCGTTTCCGGCGTGCCCCCGCCGACCTGCGCCCGCCCGCACATTTACCCTGATTCTCCGTTTCGAAGCCCGCAGTCCGGGGGCCGGGTGCAACCCTGGGGGTTGTGCGCGCTCACCGAAAATGTCCCTTCCGAATTCTTTCGTTCTCCGTTTTTCGAGTCGCCTTGAT
>ERZ795061.778-NODE-778-length-31761-cov-5.854949_pt1 | contig 31761 bp, 34 predicted proteins | sample MGYA00375145_ERZ795061 | MGnify/ENA primary metagenome ERZ795061 (study PRJEB30190, sample SAMN05720144) | anaerobic digester metagenome | isolation source: active sludge of municipal wastewater-treating anaerobic digesters | place: USA | collected 2014-12-22 ... | reverse complement strand
TCAGCCTCACAAAAATCGCCAACGATATACGCTTACTCGGATCCGGACCGCGGTCAGGGCTTGGAGAGCTTTTGCTCCCCGAAAACGAGCCGGGAAGCTCGATCATGCCGGGTAAGGTCAATCCGACGCAGTGTGAGATGCTGACAATGGTTGCAGCGCAGGTTATCGGCAACCATCAGGCAGTGACCGTTGGCGGGATGCAAGGCCATCTAGAACTAAATGTTTTCAAACCTCTCATCGGCGCAAATGTACTGAGGTCGATAGAGTTGCTCAGTATCGGCATGGACACATTTGCCAAAAACTGTGTCGATGGCCTCGAACCAGATCGGGCGCGTATTGCAGGGCTTATGGAAAACTCGCTCATGCTCGTGACCTCTCTGGCGCCTGTCATCGGCTATGACAATGCCGCCAAAATTGCAAAGCAAGCACATTCCCAAGGAACCACATTGCGCGAAGCAGCTTTAGCATCCGGACTGGTTGACGAAGCCACATTCGATACCCATGTCAGACCCCAGGATATGGTTTAGGAGACCCCAAATGTTGAAGTCCATTGCAGGAGCCGTTGTAGGCGAAGTTATCGGTCGCAAGCGTGGAAATGGATTGCTTGGCGCGGGCATCGGCTTGGTTGCAACGCGTATTGCCACTCGATCGATCCCCGGACTTTTGCTTGTTGGCGGCGCGATTGCAGCGAAAACGATTTACGACAAGCGCAAAGAACGTAAATCCTAATCCACCTTGCCCGTTAGCCAATAGCCCGAACCCTCCGACTGCCAGTTTTTGACGGCTTCAATCGGTGCGACAAGCATCAATATATTAAGCGTCAGATTGTCCCGGATCAGCCATCCGGTAAAAGCTTCGAATAAAAGCGCCAATGCTAATGTCGCTTTCCATGGAAGGCGGGATGCGAGAAAAAAGCCCATAATCATCCAAGCCATATCGAACGAACTGTTGATAATGCTGTCGCCGGAATAGCCGTAGGAAATGGTCATTTCTCGATAACGGTCGATAATGACCGGCGAATTTTCCAATATCTCCCAAGCGCCCTCGACAAATATTGCTGCACACAAGGACAGCCCAAGCGGCCATTTGCGCAGGAGCAGTCGCCCTAAACCAAAGAAAATGAACCCATGGATAATGTGGCTCGGCGTGTACCAGTCAGCGATATGCTGACTGTTTTCCGATGATTGAACGATCCCATGCCACAGCTTAATCTCGCCACAAGCGCAGATCGGCGGCCGGTCCATGGCAAATAATATGGCTACCAAAAGTGTAAAAAGCAGAAGGGCAATCAGCGCACTGAACTTACTTACCCGCAATGGCCATTCCATCACAGCTTCCCCCTTGACGCATGCCTCTTCTTTCGCGCAGTAGCGGCTATGGCCGATAGCAACAACCACAAGCCGCACGAACTCGAACGCAGGGGACTGCTTTTTGTGCTTTCCTCGCCTTCCGGCGCCGGGAAATCGACGCTGTCCCGCATGCTTCTGGACGCCGATGAAAAGATAGCTCTTTCGGTATCCTACACGACACGGCCGCCACGCCCCGGCGAAGTTGACGGCGTCCATTATCATTTCACCGATGTGCCGACATTCAAGAAAATGGCCGCCGACGGCGAGTTTTTAGAATGGGCGCATGTTTTCGGACATCGTTACGGCACACCCAAAGCACCAGTAGAAGAAAAGCTAGCCGCTGGTTGCGATGTCCTGTTCGACATTGACTGGCAGGGTGCCCAGCAATTGTATCAAGAAGCGGGTCCGGATGTCGTTCGTGTGTTCATCTTGCCTCCTTCCATCGAAGAGCTGGAACGCCGACTGCACACAAGGGCGCAGGATAGCGATGCCGTAATCGCTGACCGTATGAGTCGTGCCAAGGCCGAGATTGGCCATTGGGACGGCTATGACTATGTCCTGATCAACGACGACGTGAAGACGTGCTTTGACAAAGTTCGCCAGATTCTCGCTGCCGAACGCATGAAGCGGCGGCGGCAAAAGGGACTGATCGGATTTGTTCGCGATCTAGCCGCTACGTAACGCCTAAGCCAACGCGGCGAGCAAAAAGGTCAGGCCGCCCAACCCTAAAGACAGATGCCAACGCATTCTCATCCAGCCTACCGGAAGATGACAACGCGTCATCAGCCATCGGTCGACCAGCGGTGACGCCATCAGGAACATTCCAATCCAAGCCAAAGACGGACCGGGCCAATTCCATCCCCAAATCCACGGCAGATAACTAGCAAAAGCGATTAAGCTGGGTGCGACTGCTAGAATAAAGATTGGGGCCGCAGCAGCCCCCTCCTTTCGGGCAATCACACCAAAACCCCACCAGATTCCACCGAGGAAACTGAAAATGAAGGCCGCATAGCCATAGGCAGCTGCGAGGCCAGTCCATCGATACTCACTGTCCGAGAAGACAAGCATTACGGCAATAATCTGCGGCAACAGGCCGGCATATCCAGCAATCAGTGCGGCGCGAGGTAATTCGGAAGGTGTTGGGGTCAAACTCTCATTCATACCGGGACTTTAGCCGTAGGCGTATTCGGGAGCGACCTAGGCTTTCACCTATGTCGTTGGGCCAAGCAGGTCTAGAAACTGCACTGCCTGCAGAAATTCGCTTTCTCGGTCGTTGCGGTTTTTCTGCGCCCAATAATCGGCGCCCCACAATTCTTCCTGCCATAATTCGTCAAGGCATGAAGCGTTCCATATGTCTTGGGCAGTTCCCGCGCGTTCAATCACGGCCAAAGTCGCGATCAACGATCCCGATAGATGGGCGAGCTTTGCCATCGCGGCAAGTTCGAACGTTCCACGCGCCGCCACTGCCGCATGCAATTTTTCAAGGGTCGCGACCGGCTGCGGCTTATGTCTGATCCCTTCAACGATCACAAAGCTGACATCATAACGGCCCTGCGCCCATTTCAGCCATGGGTCCCAGATTTCGGCCTGCCTTACCGCGAGCGCCTCGCCCTGTTCGGCGCGGTAGCACATCAGATCGGTTTCCCCATAAGAAGCAATGGCTGCGGCAAAGGCGTCACGGTCTGGCCCGACGCGATCGATGGCCGCATTCGCAAAACCTGTCATGGGCATCCGGGCTGGATCAATGCTTGTCTCGACAGTTTCCCATTCGGCGACCACCGCATCGGCCAGTCGCTGTGTCGGCAGCGCCAGTTCATTGCGAGTAGGTGTCTTTACCGGTCGCCCGTCAAGCCGCACGGCATAGCCGAACGTGCTCTGATCGAGCGTCACTTCTTTCCAAAAACGCCTCATATTTTAGGCGTGCTTTTCCATCGTTTGGACAGGAAAACCGGCACCATCAGAAAATCGACCATCCCCACAAGAAACAATACATAACCCGCCGCTTTGGGAAGGCCAAAGGCACCGCGAGCAATAACGGCAAGGCCGACAACCAACATGATCGCGCCGGTGATACGGCATATGTTGATCACCAAAAAGCGATATTGTGCCTTTGTTTCTTCTTCGGGTGTCACGCAAATTCTCCCAAAAGAGCGGCAAGTTCATCCATGGATTCGGCGATCGCATCCGCGCCCGCTTCACGCAATTCTTCTACGGGATGGTAACCCCAGTTTACGCCGATGGTGCGCGTACCGGCGGCGCGTCCCATGTGGATATCATAGACGGTATCCCCGATGACAACAGCCTGTTGCGCTTTTACCCCCGCATCGGCGAGTGCCTGATAGACCATAGACGGATGTGGCTTCGACGGATGGCGATCGGCGGTTTGCATTGTGACAAACAAACCCTTTATCGCATGATGGTCAAGGCAACGTTCCAACCCGCGATCCGACTTACCAGTCGCGACACCCAACAACCAACCGCTCTCGTCCATCGACGCCAAAAGCGCGGCCATGCCGTCATAGAGGGGTTCATGCTCCAACCCGTTGTTGCGCAGAATGAGATAGGATGACCTATATCTATCTGCCATTTCCGCATGAAGCGAAGCATCGGAATCGGGCAGCAGGACGCGCATGATTTCAACAAGGCTTAATCCTACAATTCGGCGGATAGCATGGCGCGAGGGCGGGTTCCTTCCCGCTTGTTCAAACGCATGCTCCATAGCCAGACAAATGTTGGCCTGGCTATCGACCAGCGTGCCATCGCAGTCGAATATGGCGAGCTTTCCCTTCACGGTAGCTTCACTTCTTCAACACCGGCTTCTTGACCACCGACTTTTTAATTACAGGCTTTTTCGCAGCGATTTTTTTACCCGTCGCCAGCTGGCTGCGTTTCTTATCCTTTGGTTTGTCGGTAACAGTGCCACGCGAGCGGCGCTCGCCCTTGCGTTCCTTGCGCGCAGACTTGGCAATATTGGCGGCGATACGTTTCTTGCCTTCGACCGTTTCAGAATATTTGGGCGCGTCGAGGACAAGCGCGTCGCCCAATTCAATATCGAACCCGAGGTCAGCAAAACTGTCCTGCATATGTGGAGGCAAATCTGCACGCACATCGATCTGATGTCCCTGCGGATGATCGATACGCAAACGGCGTGCGTGCAAATGCATTTTCCGGCTGATGGTGCCGGTCAGAAACGCATCCTTTCCACCATATTTGCCGTCGCCAACAATAGGATGCCCGATCGCGGCCATGTGTACGCGTAACTGGTGCGTGCGTCCAGTATAGGGTTGCAACTCAACCCATGCGCACGTGTTACCGGCACGCTCGACGATGCGATATCGGGTCCGAGCAGACTGACCGTTTTGCTCATCGACATGCATCTTCTCGCCACCGCTTCCCGGCTGCTTGCCGATGGGAAGGTCAATGAATCCGTCCGCGATGTCGGGTACACCCACAACGAGCGCCCAATAAACTTTGCGCGCCGTGCGCGATGAAAATGCCTTGGAAAAATGCCCTGCCGAACGCGACGTCCGAGCCAAAAGTAGTGCGCCCGACGTATCCTTGTCCAACCGGTGAACAAGTTTGGGCCGGTTATCCATTTCAAAGAACAGAGCATCCAACAGGCCGTCTACATGGTTTTCGGTCTTGGTCCCACCTTGCGTCGCCAACCCCGCAGGCTTGTTGATGACAAGTGCCGCGTCGTCTTTGTGAATGACCATGGACAGAGCGAACTCCATCTCGTCCTCGGTCAATTCTCTACGCTTGCGGACCGGCCGCGCGCTGGCCGCTGCGGATGTGTCCGCAGGCGGAACACGGATCGCCTGCCCTGCCAGCAAGCGATCGCCTGGCGTCGCGCGCTTGCCATCGACACGTAACTGCCCGGTTCGCGCCCAGCGCGAGACAATATTGAACGAGGCATCGGGCAAATGCCGTTTGAACCAGCGATCGAGCCGGATGCCATCATCGTCGGATTCGACGACAAATTGCCGTATCCCTTTTTCGTCGTTCTTACTCATGCCCAAAATGCCTTTGCTGCCGTCATACCGGCAAATAATGCCCCTAACGCAAGAAGAACCGAAGCCAGCGCATACCCAGCGGCCAGTCCCGTTTGCCCTTGCTCTATCATCCGAGCCATTTCTAGGCTGAACGCGCTGAATGTCGTAAACCCGCCTAACACTCCGACGCCCACAAACAGTCGCAAAGGTTCAGCCGAGTTATCACCCCGCAATACCCATGCTGCCAAAATCCCCATAGCCAAGCCGCCCAATATATTGGCGACAAAGGTCGACCACGGCCAACCCTGCCCCGAATAAGGCAGAGCCCGCGACAAACCAAAGCGCAACCCCGCCCCAATCGCGCCGCCGGACATAACAAGAAGGATCGAATACATTCCTGAGCCTTAGCGGGCGAAGGCCAATAAGGGAAGCGAGACGGACGGGACAGGTTTACGGGCAAAAAATAGGGCGGCATTTCAGCCGCCCCAGGCGCTTCGGTCTGAAAATTCTGTTTAGCGGCCGTTGTTGGCCACAATATCTACGGCAGTACCGCCGCCTGAAGCTTTGTTGAAAGTAATGAAATAGGCGCCGCCGTCATTGTCGCGAGTGCCGCCCAGAACATGCTCGCCCGCACGGACTTGATGCTCTGCATTGTAACCGGACTTGCGCGCGCGAGTGTAATAATAGTCGATGACATTCTGCATCGCGGCAGATGTAATGAACGAAACCACGCGGATATCACAAATGCCACCATCTACGCCTCCGGCCTCTTTGACGCGGCCGCGTGGATAGACGGGGAATTCTGGCGGCATACGATTAGCCCATCCCGCGCCATATTGCAGCTTAGCATCACAGGTGCCCTTGCCACGCGTCACACCTTGATCAGCAGCAAGACCTCCTAATGTCGCAGCGCGCCGTTCGCCGCAAGTTGCGCAATCTTCGGCAGCCACGACAGTCGCTTTCGGCGCCCGCATCAATTTCGCGCTGTCTAGAGTTTCAATCGAAGCGTCTCCGCCATTTGCAGGCGCTGCGCCCGAAAGCGGCTTATCCGAACCCTTGACGCTATTCACGTTAGCGCTGTCGGTCAAATCGGGATCGACGAGGATTCGGTCGTTCAACGCAGAATTTGCTTCGGGATCACTGCCTTTGCCCACTAGCTTATTGTCCAAATCCGCGACCGCCGCGTCATTCGCATTTTCACTGCCGCAGGCGGCAAGCGGCAAAGCAAGAGCCATGCCCAGCAAAAGCGGAAACGTGAGGCGTGGGAAAGCACGCATTATGCTGACTCCTGTATACTTCATCGCCAGACGCTGCGTCCGCGAATGTACAAAAGCTAGTCCTAAAGGTGGTTAATAGATGCTCGGAGTCGTATTTACCCAGTCTAACCAGGCGCTTTGTGCCAGCGCGGGACAAGCGGGACACAGAAATTAACGGCGGATGCGGCTTTGCATCGTACCCATTTGTGAGCAGTTTGTTAAATGTCAGCCGGTACGTGCGTCATATGACTCCGGGTAACCACAAGGATGACCAACTAAGTTATGAACGAAGCGCGCGAACAGATCTGCGTGCGTGGGGAATTACCATCGTCGGCGCTTGCTTCATGTTTGGAGGAGCGACCATCGATCCCGCCGATAATTGCAACAGTTCAGGCGAATGCGCACCTTGGCTTGTACCACTCGCTTTTGTCGTGGGCGCTGTATTTGGGCTTGGCGGATTTGCGCAACTACTTGCAAACCCGAGGCGAGGAAGCCGGATCGATCCGGAAACTGGGGCTCTGACGTGGTGGCAGAACCGCGTCGGTAAGTCCGATGGCGACAGTGGGCATATTGCGCCTTCAGATATCGGCTCAATCCGCATTGTAAAGCAGAGCGAGGGCAGCGATGAAGTCCACTTGTACGACCTCAAGGGGAATCGCCAGTTCTATTTCGATGAGGAAGTTATTCCCCACGACCAAGATAGATGGACCAAGGCGATGACCGACCGCTGGCCACACATCGAGGTTACGATAGTCGAGTGAAGAGAGGCGCAGGTAACTCTGCGCCTCTCTTCCTATTTCACCACACCACGATAGCTGATGGTTTTCTTGGCGCCAGCAGCGATCGGATCAGCAAAAACCCAGCGGACATGAGTCACATCTTCAGGACCAGCGGCGCGTTCGACTTCGGCTGTTCCCGCTGCGTCTTTTATCTTAACCTTTAGAATAGTAAGTTTTCCCCAGGTCAAACCACCATCCACAGACACATCAGCCCAGCCCTCTGTCACAGCTGTAAAGCGTACGGGGGCAGGCAAAGGATTGGTCGCAACAAAACCGGCTGCCGGTTCTGTTCCGGAGTTCTGGACTTGCAACGTAAACAGAACTTTGTCGCCGGGAACCACCGCAATATCGCTAGGGCTAAACAATTTTACTTCTTCGGCACCATTGGCACCTACCTCTATTCGCTCAATTTTCACGTCGCTTGTCAAAGAAATCGGCGATCGAGCAACATTCTGCGCCGCCACCTGAACGGGGCTCAATGCCGCGCTAGCAGTAATAACTGCCAAAGGCGCAAATCGAAAAACGGCTTTCAACATTCTCTTGTTCATTGCATTCCTGTCTTCTTCGAATGATTACCAACCGGGTCGTCCTCAGTGTATCGCGGGACAAGGGCAGATGGGTAGCAAAATCTGCATCAATTTTTCGATAAACGGGGTCCCCATGTCAGCTGCGCCATCAACCCAGGACATCATTGCATTATTGAATGTCGAGGAAGAAATTCGTTTGCGGGTCGTTCCGGGAGCAAAGGTCGAAAGGCTGGCGATCGAAAACGCTTCTTTAAAAATTTGGATTCGCACCGCACCCGAAGATGGTAAAGCAAACAAGGCAGTGATTTCTTTGCTCGCTAAGACCCTGAAGCTTCCCAAAGGGGCAGTGACGATCATATCTGGCCATACAAGCCGGGATAAGCGGGTGAGAATAACCCTGATTTGATGGAAACTACCCCGAAAACCGCCGTTTATTAGCGTTATGGTAACCAACCCGGTTTAGGGTGTATTTCTTATGAACCGGTTTCTTTTACCCTTGCCTGATGTGGATTGACGATGGCAGTCGCAAAACTCTTCCGTAGCTTTCCCGGTGTGGGCTCTGGCGATAACGCACGTTATGGCTCAGTAGCAGTCATCACGGCGAACGACGCAAACCGCCGGCTTGAAGTGCTGGACGACTTTGAACATGCCGGTATCGGTTGGTTGTGGGCAACTGACGCAGAGTTTCGACTTATTTATATATCGGAAAATGCCGCCGAAAAGTTGAGCCGCCCGATAGAGGAATTGCTGGCACAACCGCTAAACGCTCTGTTTGAAACGGACAGTGGCACAAGCGGCGACCGTTCTGACAGGCCACTCAATTTCCAACTGACCGCGCGCAACAAGATCGTCGACCAGACTGTCCGCTTTGCCTTGAATTCGAAGCAAGATGAGGGACGTCATACATGGTGGTCCATCTCGGGCCATCCCAAATTCGATAAATCAGGCAACTTTCAAGGCTATCGCGGAAGCGCGAAAGACATAACCGTCGAGTATGAGCGTAAACTTGTCGACTCCCGTTTGGCCGAATTTGACTCGCTGACCGGCCTTGCGAACCGCCACCGCATGGACAAGAAGCTGGAAAGCATATTGTCCGCCTATAAATCGGCAAAACGCAGCTGTACGCTCATCATGCTCGATCTTGACCGGTTTAAACATGTCAACGACACGCTCGGTCACCCTGCTGGCGATGATCTGCTTTGCCAGGTTGCGCGTCGGCTGGAACGGGTAGTAGGCGCCCGCGGCGAAATAGGGCGTTTGGGCGGCGACGAATTTCAGATTATCCTACCCGACCTTGATGACCGCGGCAAATTGGGCGAGCTTGCGAACAAAATCATCCAGATCGTGTCGCAGCCATATACAATTGACGACAAACGCGCGACCATCGGCACCTCGGTCGGCATTGCAATCTCGCCTTATGACGGCATCGATAAGCTGGACCTCATCCACAACGCCGACCTTGCGCTTTATGCCGCAAAAAATGGCGGTCGTGGCCAGTTCCGTTTCTATTCTGCCGACCTGAAAGACGAAGCCGAAGAACGCCGCCTACTCGAAGAAGGTTTGCGTGATGCGCTCGCTAATGAGCTTTTGGAACTTCATTACCAGCCCGTCGTGCGTACCGAAGACAATATGGTGGTCACGTTCGAAGCGCTCATGCGTTGGGAACATCCCGAACGCGGGACGATCGGGCCCGATGTGTTCGTTCCAATTGCGGAAGAATCCGACTTGATCAACCAGATCGGCGCCTGGGCGCTGAACAAGGCGTGTCAGGATGCAATGAAATGGCCAAAATCGGTTCGTGTCGCCGTCAATGTATCAGCAGCGCAATTTGCGCATTCGGATCTGATCAACATAGTAACCCACGCGCTCGAAACCTCTGGCCTTGAGCCCAATCGCCTAGAACTTGAGCTTACAGAAAGCGTGTTCATGGGCGATGGCGAGACCATCGATGATATATTCCGGGCATTGAAAGAACTGGGCGTTCGACTTGCACTGGACGATTTTGGAACCGGCTATTCCTCGCTCAGCTATCTACGCTCAGCTCCTTTTGACAAGATTAAGGTCGACCGTACGTTTGTCGATAGTTGTACACAGAAGGACCAGAATAGCGCAAAAATCATCGCCGCAATTATAGGTCTTTCCGATGCCTTGGGCATGGAAACCACCGTCGAGGGCGTTGAAGCCTTCGACCAGTTGGAAGTCGTCAAATCCAAGGGCGCCCGCTTCATTCAGGGATGGATTTATTCCAAGGCACTCACTCAAGAAACGGTACTGCACCGCCTGAAATGTGGCGACCTGAGCATCGAACCCGATGGCCCCGAACGCCATCGGCCCGAACGCCGTTCCGTATTCCGGCGTATCGGCGTTATTCATGACGACCATCGTTACGATGCGCTGATGCGTAACCTGTCGAAGACGGGTGCGTTGATCGACGGTTTGCTGGGTGTACCGGAGGGCACCGGTTTGGTGCTTGATCTAGGCGGCGGGCAACTTGTCGTTTGCACTGTGACCCGTGCGCAAGATGCAATGATCGCCGTGGAATTCGAAACACCGCTGGTTAGCGATGGTGCCGGCGGTCTGTGCACCCGGCACCGCGTATCGCCCTATATATTGGCCGCGGCCGCTATTCCCGGCGTACCGCAAACCAAACCACAATTTATGCAAGTCGCTGCTGTGTCTGGCCACAGCGTGATGGACTTCCAAGACTAACATCAAACCGTGCAGTTCGACCGATTGTCGTTCTTTAATTGCGGAACATATAAAGAACTTTTATCCTTTTGCTCCGAATCAAGCAAAAGGAGACCCGCCGTGCCCGCTTTGCTGCACGACAACCAACTACGCGCCGCCGCCCGTGCGATTTATGAAACTGTATATCCAGGCGAAGAATGGACGCCTGTAAATTTCGAAGAAGCAGAACGCTATGGCACGATTCACTATCGCAACGCTGTAGCAGCTGCCCAAAATGCTCGGACACAACTCCGAAACGATGCCGCCGGGCAGATGGTATTGATCTAATCTCCTTCAACCCTTTATATTAACATATGTTGGGTTGATCGTATCCTGTGAACCTTTGCGCCTTGCTCCCAAAGCTGCCAAAACGGTCCGTAAAGCAAAAAGGAACCATTATGATCCCTTTCGTCATCCTGACCGACACACGCGGTCAGAAAATCTCAGTAAATCCCGAAATCGTCCAATTCATCCGCACCGCCGACAACGCGCATGACGAATGTCTAATCGTATTCGGCAAAGACCAACTTTTACGCGTGCGTGGAACGTTAGATGAGGTGACGGGGATTTTGCGTGCGGGGTAAATAATCGCATTTTTCTAGACAACTTCTTGGATTAAACTCCACTTCCCTTTCCTTTCCCATCACGCTAAGGCGCGCGCAGCAATCGAATCTCCCGCTTTTACGCTGGTTTGGCTGCCCGCTGACAACTGTTATGTAACCTTCGACGAGCTATAGTCGAAGGGAGCGGGAGTAGCCGTTCCCCATCCAGCAAAAAGCCCAACATCAAAGGGGTACTTACCAATGACTGCAATCGGATTAGACAGCCTGCAAACCCGCACTACCCTCTCAGCGGGTGGCAAGACCGTGGATTATTTCTCCATCAAGAAAGTGGCTGAAAAGCTCGGTGATGTTTCGCGTTTGCCCTTTTCGATGAAAGTGTTGCTCGAAAATCTGCTTCGCTTTGAAGATGGCGGCTTTACGGTTTCAGTCCATGATGTGCAGGCGCTAATCGATTGGCAAAAGGACCCCAAGTCCACCCGCGAAATCCAGTATCGCCCTGCCCGCGTGCTGTTGCAGGATTTTACCGGTGTGCCATGCGTGGTCGATCTGGCGGCGATGCGCGATGCGATGAATAAGCTGGGCGGTGACGCGCAGAAAATCAATCCACTGGTTCCGGTGCATCTGGTCATCGACCACTCCGTAATGGTCGACGAATTCGGTCATCCTAAGGCAGCTGAACAGAATGTGGAGATCGAATATCAGCGCAATGCGGAGCGTTATGACTTTTTGAAATGGGGCTCGAAATCCCTCGCCAATTTCAAGGCAGTCCCTCCCGGGACGGGTATCTGCCACCAGGTCAATCTGGAACATATTGCACAGGCCGTATGGACCTCCACTACGGACGATGGCGCAACCATTGCTTATCCAGATACCTGTGTTGGTACCGATAGTCACACGACCATGATCAACGGCCTTGGCGTGCTCGGTTGGGGTGTAGGTGGCATCGAAGCGGAAGCGGCCATGTTGGGCCAGCCGGTTTCGATGTTGATCCCCGAAGTCGTCGGGTTCAAGCTGACCGGCGCACTTGCCGAAGGCGTGACCGCTACCGATCTTGTGTTGACTGCGACACAGATGCTGCGCGCCAAGGGTGTGGTCGGACGTTTTGTTGAGTATTATGGCCCGGGCCTTGCTTCGCTCAGCCTTGCCGACCGCGCAACGCTCGCAAACATGGCGCCCGAATATGGCGCGACCTGCGGCTTTTTCGGCATTGACGAAAAAACGCTCGATTATCTGCGCCTCACGGGCCGCGATGAAGACCAGATCGCACTGGTTGAGGCTTATGCCAAGGAACAGGGGCTTTGGGCTTATGCCGATATGGAAGACCCCGTATTCACGGACACCCTGTCGCTCGACATGGGCACGGTTGTTCCGTCGCTCGCGGGTCCAAAGCGCCCGCAGGATAAGGTAATCCTGACGCAGGTCGACGATGTGTTTAACGGCGATCTTGCCAATGTGTACAAGCATGACAGCGCCAAGCGCGTTGCGGTTGAAGGCAAGACACATGATATCGGCGACGGCGACGTCGTGATTGCAGCGATTACATCGTGCACCAACACGTCCAACCCGTCGGTCTTGGTGGCAGCCGGTCTTGTGGCGCGAAAGGCCAACGCCTATGGTCTGAAACCAAAGCCTTGGGTTAAAACCTCGCTTGCACCGGGGAGCCAAGTCGTCACCGACTATCTGGATCGTGCGGGTTTAACTGCGGATCTGGATGCGGTTGGCTTCAACTTGGTTGGGTATGGCTGTACTACTTGTATCGGTAATTCTGGCCCATTGGCCGAACCCATCTCCAATGCAATCAACGCGAATGATATTGTTGCCGCCTCAGTCATTTCGGGGAACCGCAATTTCGAAGGCCGCGTATCACCCGATGTTCGCGCCAATTTCCTCGCATCGCCGCCACTGGTTGTTGCTTATGCGTTGAAAGGCACCGTCACCGAAGATTTCACCACCACACCGATTGGTCAAGCGACCGATGGTAGTGACGTATTCCTCCGCGATATCTGGCCTACCAATCAGGAAGTGCATGATGTCATGACCGCCAACATCGATCGTTCAATGTTCACGGCTCGCTATGCAAAAGTCTATGAAGGCGATGCCCATTGGCAGAAAATCCAGGTCGAAGGTTCGGACACCTATCAGTGGCGCGCTGGTTCCACCTATGTCGCGAACCCGCCCTATTTTGACGGCATGAGCATGACACCAGCACCGGTGACAGACATTATCGAAGCGAAGCCGCTTGCGATCTTGGGTGATTCTATCACGACAGACCATATTTCGCCTGCCGGTTCGATTAAGGCGGATTCGCCTGCCGGCAAGTTCTTGATGGAGCATCAGGTCAGCAAGGCCGATTTCAACAGCTATGGCGCACGTCGTGGCCATCACGAAGTCATGATGCGCGGCACCTTTGCCAATATCCGCATCAAGAATGAAATGGTGCCCGGCATCGAAGGTGGCATGTCCAGTTATGCTGGTGAAGTAATGCCCATCTACGACGCCGCCATGCGCCACAAGGCCGATGGCACGTCGCTGGTCGTTATCGCAGGCAAAGAATATGGCACGGGATCAAGCCGCGACTGGGCTGCAAAGGGCACCAATCTGCTTGGTGTACGCGCCGTGATCGTCGAGAGCTTTGAGCGTATTCACCGCTCAAACCTCGTGGGCATGGGCGTTCTTCCTCTCCAGTTCATGGAAGGCCAGGACCGCAACAGTCTTGGTTTAAAAGGCGACGACAGCTTCACGATCACTAGCGTGTCTAGCCTTCAGCCGCGTCAGACGGTAACGGTGCATGTAACCCGCAACGATGGCTCGACCTTCACCTTCGACACGCTGTGCCGGATCGATACTGCGAACGAGATCGAGTATTTCATGAATGGCGGCATCCTGCACTATGTGCTCCGGAAGCTCGCGGCTTAAGAAACCGGTCTAGACCCGGGCGAGGATCGACAGCGCGGCCTTCAAATGCGGCGCGTCGATCATCTTGCCATCGAGTTGCAGCACTCCAGCGCCAGGATTTTCGGCAAATGCATCTACCACTGCTCGGGCATGCGCCAATTGCTGTTCCGACGGGGTAAATCCCTTGTTGATATTTGGTACTTGCGACGGATGAATAGCAAGCATTCCGGTAAAGCCGTCCCTAGCAGCCCGTGCAACATATCCGTCTAACGCATCTGCATCGCTTATATTTGGAAATACGGTATCAATAGCCGCAACACCCGCGGCATGGGCGGCAAACAAGGTCAGCGAACGGGCTAATTCGTAAGGCGCGGTGTAGCTACCATCAGCTTCCCGAGAAGTGGCGGCGCCGACAGCGGCCGGCAGGTCTTCTGCCCCCCAGCTAACCCCAGCTAACCAAGGCGCAACTTCGCGCAAACTGCCAAGGTCGAAAACAGCGCCGGGCGTTTCGGTGGCAATGGGCAAAATCGGCGGCGCTTCACCATCAGGATTATCTGCGACTGCCGCCGCTTCGGCCCGCAACCAGTTTATTGAGCGGGCCCCTTCCGCCTTTGGCAACACGATACCGTCCGGTAAGAAGGGCAGCACAGATGCGAGGTCATCATGGGTCAACTGACTGTCTTGTGGATTCACCCGAACGAACACGGGCACCGGTCGGTCACCCGACAGATATTCCGCCGTCGCCTCACGCGCCAAAACCTTTCTGTCTAACGCTACCGAATCTTCTAAATCGATAATGATCGCATCGGCTCCGCTAGCCGAAGCCTTGGAAAAACGTTCAGGCCGATCGCCGGGCACGAAGAGGAGGGAGCGGAGCTTCATGGGTTTCAGCCTTATATATTTCACCGTTAGCAGCCTTATCGAAAAACATTTCTGCAACGCCTTTCGTTGACCCTTACAGCAAGGTTACGCTGTTTCGCTCCGCTTTAACAGTGCCGAGCGCTCGCAACTGCATACGAGTTCGTCGCGCTGATTGAGGCAGCGATGAAGGAAGGTGACGACGCCCGCGCCGGGCCGCGATTTACTGTCTTTCAGCCCTACGACTTCGGTTTCCGCGCGCAGTGTGTCCCCGATAAAAACCGGTTTGGGCATGACTAGCTTGTCATATCCGAGATTGGCCACCAGCGTACCTAGCGTCGTATCTCCGACTGAAAGGCCCACCATCAAACTGAATGTGAAGGTGCCGTTCACAAGGATTTGCCCGAACTCACTGGCCCGCGCCGCTTCTGCATCGATGTGCAACGGTTGCGGGTTATGGGTCATAACCGAGAACAACAAATTGTCGGTTTCGGTTACCGTTCGGCGGATTTCATGGGCAACAGTGTCGCCGATCTTCCACTGGTTAAAATAACGTCCCGCCATTTAGACTACCTCATAACTAAATATGATTTCATTCCCACGAAGGCCTGAATGGCAAATGGATGCATAGCGGTCATGATTCAGCTGACGCTTCAATCCGTGCCAATAGTGCCTCGACCTGCACCTGCATGCCCGCCTCTGCATTCAGTTCGGCCACTACCCCGTCGAAGGGCGCCGTCAAACTATGTTCCATTTTCATTGCTTCGAGAGTGAGGAGCTTTTGGCCCTTTGCCACGGACTGCCCAGCGGTAACGTCAACAGCGATAATTCGACCCGGCATGGGTGAGAGAATGGCGCCATCACCAACTGCCCCAAGACCTGACCCTCTCGGCTGGGCCAACACGTAACGACGCGCAAAGCCGCTGACAAAGACTAATACGTCAGCTGTCGGATGATCCTCGTCAACCTCACTGAACACCACGTCATGGGTAGCGCCACTATCGTCCAAGATACGAGCTTCAGCCCGGGATGGCGCATTAAGCCGGAAACCAAGCGCCGCACTTACGGGACTTTGGCCCGGGCTTGCACATAACAGTGCGGCTGCTTCGAGCAGTTCGTCAGTCTCTGGTTCAGGCGGCGTGACGAGGGTGTCAACTTCGCGCGCGATGAGGCCCGTGTCGACATCGCCGGAAGCGAATTCAGGCAGATCCAGCAGTCTGCCCAAAAATCCGGCATTGGTTTTAACTGGCCAAACTTCGGTGCCGTCGATGCCTTTTCTTAACTCGGCTGACGCTTCGTTCCGGTTCGCGCCCTTCGCAATCAGCTTGGCAATCATGGGATCGTAGAACGGAGAGACTTCTCCGCCTTCCTCCACTCCAGTGTCGATCCGCAATTCTTCCGGAAATGCCAGATGATCAAGCGAACCGATGGATGGCAAAAATCCGGTAGCCGGGTTTTCTGCGTATAGCCGCGCCTCCATTGCCCAGCCGTTGATGGCTAATTCATCCTGCCGCTTGGGCAAAGCCTCACCGCTCGCGACACGCAACTGCCATTCGACCAGATCGACCCCCGTGATTTCCTCTGTCACTGGATGCTCGACCTGCAATCGCGTGTTCATTTCCATGAACCAAATCCGGTCGGCACGCAGACCGTCGCTGGCATCGGCAATAAACTCAATCGTGCCCGCGCCAACATAATCAACTGCCTTTGCAGCACGGACGGCAGAGGCGCACAGTTGTTCCCGCGTGGCCTCGTCCATTCCAGGCGCAGGTGCCTCTTCGATCACTTTCTGGTGACGGCGTTGCAAAGAACAGTCCCTCTCAAAAAGATGGACGATGTTGCCGTGTTTATCGCCAAACACCTGCACTTCGATGTGACGGGGGCGCTGGATATATTTTTCGATGAGGACATGGGCATTGCCGAAAGAGGAACTAGCCTCCCGCTGGCATGATGCCAGCGCTTCGACGAAATCTGCCGCGTCATCGACCTTGCGCATTCCCTTGCCGCCGCCGCCGGCAACCGCCTTGATGAGCACGGGATAGCCGATCTCGGCGGCCCGTTCGGCGAGAAAGGCAGGGTCCTGGTTTTCGCCCATATAGCCAGGGGTGACCGGCACTCCGGCTTCGGCCATCAGCGTTTTCGCAGCATCCTTCAGCCCCATGGCGGTAATGCTCGCTGGAATTGGCCCAACCCAAATTAAGCCCGCGTCTATCACGCTTTGAGCAAACTCGGCATTTTCGGACAGGAAACCGTAGCCGGGATGGATAGCTTCTGCACCAGTGGCCCTGGCGGCGGCGATAATTTTTTCGCCTACAAGATAGCTATCGCGCGCTGGCGACGGCCCGATATGCACCGCTTGATCGGCCTGCCGTACATGCAGCGCCGTTGCGTCAGCGTCCGAATAAACCGCAACGGTGCGTATGCCCATTTGCCGCGCGGTGCGCATGATGCGGCAGGCGATTTCACCACGGTTGGCGATGAGGAGGGACTGGATCATTTTGTCATCCGGAAATTATAGGTGTGACGCACCCGTTTGGAGTCGAACAGGTATAAGGACCAAGCACTCGCAATCATAATTGAACGAACCAATCCCTGCACAGCAACTTCGCCATCGACAGCAAATGCCGACGCGACTGTCAAAACGGGACCTGCGGTCCAAAGACATACCAGAGCAAACGGGACCACCCAAGCCTCTCGTTTTAGATATAGGGCTGCCCCGGCAGCGAACAAAATTGCTGAACGAATTAGCGCAACCGACCATAGCAAAGCGCCTAAACCGCTTTCACGCATGAGTTCGGCGTCAACGGGATTGACGGCTTCAAGTCGATACTGAAGCACAAGCAACAACCCTATATTGTAAAGTGGCGCGAACAATCCGAGCCACATGCAAAGGAACAACAACCAGCCCTTCACTCCAATTAGCTCGGAGGACGATTGCCCCTTATCCGAGATGCTAGGCGCTATTTCCTTCTTCACATCCGGAACACCCCGAAACGAGGCGCCTCCTCGACAGGCGCGTTCAGCGCCGCCGCGAACGCCAGCCCCAGCACATCCCTGGTCTGCGCCGGGTCAATAATGCCGTCGTCCCACAGCCGAGCGGTCGCGTAATAGGGATTGCCTTCATCCTCATATTTTTGGCGGATGGGAGCTTTGAACGACTCCGCCTCTTCTGGCGTCCATTTGCCAGCATCGCGATGCACTGTGGCCAGGACGGAGGCGGCTTGCTCCCCGCCCATGACGCTGATGCGGGCATTGGGCCATGAGAAAAGAAAGCGCGGCGAATAGGCGCGTCCGCACATGCCGTAATTGCCCGCGCCAAAACTTCCGCCAATCAGAACCGTTACCTTGGGCACGCTGGCCGTCGCAACAGCGGTAACAAGTTTCGCGCCGTGCTTCGCAATACCCTCCGCCTCATATTTGCCGCCGACCATGAAGCCGCTGATATTCTGCAGGAACAGCAAAGGTATCCGCCGTTGGCACGCTAGCTCGATGAAATGCGCGCCTTTAACTGCGCTTTCGGAAAAAAGGACGCCGTTATTCGCAAGGATCGCGACCGGCATTCCCCAGATATGCGCAAAGCCGCACACCAATGTGGTGCCATATAGAGCTTTGAATTCGTGAAACTCGCTACCGTCAACGATACGCGCGATAACCTCGTGTACGTCATAGGGCGCACGCACATCATCGGGGATGACACCATATAGCTCCTCGGCATCAAATTTAGGGAGGCGCGGCTCTTTCAAGTCAATGTCAGGCTTATGGACCGGTCCGAGGTGACTGATTATGTCACGCACGATCGTCAAGGCATGCTCGTCATTCTCGGCAACATGATCGACGACGCCGGATTTCCGGCCGTGGAGATCGCCACCGCCCAAATCTTCTGCGCTGATTTCCTCACCCGTTGCCGCCTTTACAAGCGGCGGACCGGCCAGGAAAATCGTGCCCTGATTGCGGACGATCACACTTTCGTCGGACATCGCCGGGACATATGCACCACCAGCGGTACAACTTCCCATGACACAGGCAATCTGCGGGATGCCCTTGGCGCTCATATTTGCTTGATTGAAGAAGATACGTCCGAAATGGTCGCGGTCGGGGAAGACTTCGTCCTGATGCGGCAAGTTCGCGCCGCCGCTGTCGACCAGATATATGCAGGGCAAGCGGTTAGCTTCCGCTATTTCCTGTGCGCGCAGATGCTTTTTGACGGTCATAGGGTAGTAAGTGCCGCCCTTTACCGTCGCATCGTTGCACACAATCATACACTGACGACCGGAAACCCGTCCAATTCCGCAGATCAAACCTGCCCCGGGAACCTCATCGTCATACAGCCCATTAGCTACCAACTGGCCGATTTCGAGGAATGGCGAGCCGGGGTCGAGCAAATGTTCGACGCGTTCTCTGGGCAAGAGCTTTCCACGCGCCGTGTGCCGTTCACGCGACTTTTCATTCCCGCCCAGCGCTGCTTCGGCCACCTTGGCCCAAAGTGCATCTTTCAATGCACTATTGTGCGCACTCCGCTTTTGGAATTCGTCGGCTTCGGGGTTGATCTGGCTGGATAAAATGGGTGCAGTCATAATGTCAGCTACCCTGCCAGAAAATTTGGTGCAATTGAAACTAAATTACGCGAAGCGACCTTGAAGTTCGTACAAAGCGAGCGCTGCCTTGGCCGCCTCCCCGCCCTTGTCCTTCTGCTTGGGATCTGCCCGCACAAGTGCCTGCTGTTCGTTTTCAACGGTCAATATGCCATTGCCGATGGCGATCCCGTCCATCGTAAGAGCCATGATACCGCGCGCGCTTTCGCCCGCAACGATTTCGAAATGATATGTTTCGCCCCTGATGACGACACCTATAGCGACGAAGCCGTCATATTGCTGGCTTTCGGCGGCCATCGCGATTGTACCTGGCAGTTCCAATGCGCCCGGAACGGTAATGACCTCAACCTCGTGTCCGGCCGTCTTTAATGCTGCCTTGGCCCCGGCAACAAGCATATCGTTCAAATGGTCGTAAAAACGGGCTTCAACTATAAGGAACTTCGCCATTATTCGCCTCCTGTGCCGGGTATTGGCCGCTCGCCTACAATGGAAAGCCCGTAGCCTTCAAGCCCCACCAATGTGTGATGCGTATTTGTGAGCAGGATCATGTCCTGCACACCCAATTCGGTAAGTATTTGTGCGCCACCGCCATAATCCCGCAGTTCCTCGACCTCGGGTGCGCCTGCTTGCTTGCCTTCAGCGCGCAATTGCATGAATCGCGTCACGATACCCTTCATAGGTTTATTGATCACCACCACAACACCGGCACCTTCAGCAGCAATCGCGTCCATGGAACGCGACAAAAGACCAGCGCGTTCATTTTCTTCCCCGAAGACATCCACGAACATGGACATGGTGTGCATGCGCACCAAAGTTGGTTTTTCAGGATCAACCCGGCCTTTAACCAGCGCCATGGTCTCGTCGCCCGTCGCTTTGTTATAGAAGGTCATCGCCGTCCATTCACCGCCCCAACGGCTATTGAATTTCATTTCGGCGCGCTTTTCGACCAAGTGGTCATGCTTACGGCGGTAAGCGATCAGGTCCCTGATCGTGCCCATTTTCAAGCCGTGCAGACGCGCGAACGACACAAGATCATCCATCCGCGCCATGGTGCCGTCATCTTTCATGATTTCGCAGATGACGCTGGAAGGATTTAATCCGGCGAGGCGCGAGATATCACAGCCTGCTTCGGTATGCCCTGCCCTTACCAGCACCCCTCCATCGCGGGCAATCAAGGGAAATACATGGCCCGGGGTCACTATGTCGTTACGACCTTTTGAAGCGTCAATTGCGACTGAAACCGTTCGCGCGCGGTCAGCGGCACTGATCCCCGTTGTGACGCCCTCGCGCGCCTCGATTGATGTTGTGAACGCCGTCTCATGCCGCGTTCCGTTTGCTCGGCTCATCAAATCTAGACCCAACTGCTCGACCCGGTCTTTGGTGAGCGTAAGACAAATCAATCCGCGTCCATGGGTCGCCATGAAGTTGATTGCATCCGGCGTCGCCATTTGTGCGGGAATAATCAGATCGCCTTCATTCTCCCGGTCTTCGTCGTCGACGAGGATATACATGCGGCCATTACGCGCTTCTTCGATGATTTCCTCAATCGGAACCAGCGCCGGCGTGTCGTCGTTCGAAAAGAGATAGCTTTCCAGCTTGCGAAGCGTATCAGCCGTCGGATTCCAGTCCGGTTGATCAAGGTCGCGAAGGGTGTTTGCATGAAGCCCGGCTGCACGAGCGAGGCCAGAGCGTGAGAGGCCGCCATCATGGACGAGCGCGCGAAGTTTGGTGATGAGTTGTGTAGACATGAGTCGCTATTTTCACATTGAAATGTGATTGTCAAAAGAATAGTTCACATCGCGTTGCGTCATGAGCCTCATTGGCAACGCAACTTATCCAATGGCTTGCAACCGACCATCTCCCATTGCACTATGGCATTCTGGAAATTCGAACGGGTCAATGCAAAGGATAATGTGCCGTGACACTGTCTATCCTGCAATGGAAGCATGAATTTACCCAGAACAGTAAATAGGAGAGCAGCAGTGGCATCGACGGTATGGGTAAAAAAGACATCATTAACCGAAACCCATATTCATGAGGATAGGCTGCCTTCATTAGGCGATGGCGAAGTCCGGCTTAGAATCGAGAGCTTTTCGGTCACCGCAAACAACATCACCTACGCTGTTATGGGCGATATGTTTGGTTATTGGAATTTCTTTCCGGCAGAAGGCGACTTTGGCGTTGTCCCCATGTGGGGTCATGCCATCGTCGAAGAGTCCTGCGCCCCGGACATCTCAGTTGGCGAACGGATATATGGCTATTTACCCATGGGGACGCATCTCGATGTACTTCCGGGAAAAATCAGCAGCTCCGGCTTCACCGACATGGCAGCACATCGCCAACCGATGAGCCCAATCTACAATCAATATGCTCGGCTGAACGCCGATCCCGAACATGATCCTTCCAAAGAAGATGAGCGCATGCTTTTCGGGCCATTATTCAAGACAGGCTTCCTGATTGAATCCATGTTCCGTCGCGAAGGTTGGTTCGGTGCAAAAAACCTCATCATGACCAGCGCATCATCCAAAACGGCAATGGGTTTGGCGAGTGTCGCAAAGGATCTTTCGCCGGACGTCAAACGTATTGGATTGACCTCAAAGAGCAATGTCGCCTTTGTCGAAGAAAGTGGGCTTTATGATGAAACCCTGGCCTATGATGACGTCGCTAACCTAGACCAAGCTTCATCGGTGTCGGTCGACTTTGCCGGAAATAGCGCACTGCTACATCAGATTCACTCCGTGCTCGGTGCACATTTGAAATATAGCTGCCTGGTCGGAGCAACCCATGTCGATGCCCGCGGCATCAGCGGGGGTGGCGGTGAGATTTCTGGACCAAAACCAATACTTTTCTTTGCGCCTGACCATGCCGTTGCGAGCATTCAGGAACTTGGACCAAAAGGCTTTGGTGAAGCGGTAGCCAAAAGCTGGAAAAGCTTTTTAACGGCGGTCGACGGCGTCGTCGCGTTTGACAAAAGCAACGGCTTGGACAGCGCCGCGCATAGTTTTGTCGAGACATTGGAAGGACGCACCGACCCGCAAAAGGGGATTATCATTCATCCTTGAAGACTTTGCCGTCCTTCATCACAAACTTCACAGCCTTTAACACAGTCACGTCGACGGTGGGATCGCCGTCGACTGCAATCAGATCGGCTGCTGTGCCGGGTTCAAGACTGCCAACTTCCTTTTCAACGCCGAGCAAAGTTGCGGCGTTCAGGGTCGCGGCCTGGATAGCCGCGCTGGCGGGCATGCCGTGTTTCACCATCAGTTCGAATTCATCCGCGTTGCGCCCATGCTTGGACACGCCAGCGTCAGTGCCAAAGGCAATCTTCACACCCGCCGGATAAGCTTTGGCAAGGCTTTTGCCGGTCACGCCAATGCGCCATTTCACCTTGGCAAGAACATCGGGCGGGTAGGCATTAGGGTTGGCAGCCAAACGTTCGATATACCCGTTTACCGTTGACAAGGTCGGCACATAATAGGCGCCCGACGCTTTAAAGAGTTTTATGCTCGCATCGTCGAGCATCGTGCCATGTTCAATCGAGTCCGCCCCCGCAGCCAACGCTGCGTTGATGCCATCTTCGCCATGTGCATGGACTGCCATCTTCTTTCCATAGAGATGGGCTGTATCAACCAATGCCTTGACCTCATCATCAAACAGCTGGCGGCCAAGGCCTGCTCCGATACGGCTGTTGACGCCGCCGGTCGTTGCTATCTTGATGACGTCCACGCCCCTACGGATCTGTTTGCGTACCGCTTGGCGGCAGCTTTCTACACCATCGCAGAGATTTTCCTGACCGATGCTGCCATGCAAATCTTCCGAAACCGACAAGGTCGCATCCATATGACCGCTGGTCGTTGAAATGGAGCGCCCCGCATCGATGATACGTGGCCCCGGAAGCTCGCCCGCAGCCACGGCATCCCGCAGAGCGAGCGTTGCGCCGCTGCCATCGCCCAGATTGCGAACGGTGGTAAAACCAGCCATTAATGTCTTCTTTGCGTTCCCGGCTGCGCGGTATGCCGCGCGGGCTGGACTATCCGTAACAGCCTCAATCAAAGCTGCATTGCCGCCTGCATCGCTATCGAGATGGACATGGCTATCAATCAGACCCGGCAGTACAAACTTACCTTTGAGGTCGATGATTGTCGCTCCTACCGGGCCGGTTTGGTGGCCGGTGAGAACTTCCGCGACGCGGCCGTTACGAATAATCAGTGTAGACGCACCCCGAGGTGCGCTGCCCGGCTTATCCAGCAGTTGCCCTGCATATATGACGGTAACCTGCTCCGGCGTTTGGGCCGCAAGTGCAACGGGGATTGCCAACATCGAAAGACAAATTGCGGTAGCTATTTTCACGCGAGATACTCCTCTACTCTGTGCACCTTCTAAGCCGTTGCAGACTTTGAGCAAGACGTCACATCATGTTCCGATGTCGAACACCGGGTGCGGGCGGGTCTTGCGGCGGTCCAGCGAAGCATTGGGCAAACGCCATCCACTGCTTCGCCACGTCCCCTACGACCGACAAATGTGTGTCGGCGATATTGCGGCATTGTGTGACGACTTGGCAGAAATCCGAAGCGCTTCCTTCGATTACGCCGCTTTCCGAAGCTTCACCATATTCCCACAGCGCTCCTGATGGAGCGGTAAGTTTAAGTTGCGGCATCGGGCCGGGAGGTTCGGTTCTGCGGTTCTTCCAGGTCCACCCCCATGTGTTGACACCCAAACGCACGATATTGCCGATCCGGTCGCTGTCTTCGCGATCCGCACCCAGCACATCGTAAATCGCCTGTGCGTGCGCCCACGTTTCCATAAGACGCGCCGTCACGGAACTGAGGGCACTCATATCCGGGCCAACCCATTTCAGGCGCTGCTTGGGGTCTGCCTCTGCAAAATGTTCAGCCATTGTTTTGGAGCGCGTAATCCAGGCTTCACGTAATTGCTGCCCCGCGAGACCCTCGAGGTAAGTCGATTCAAAATCGGGCAATCGCCCTCCCTTGATGCCGGCGGCCATTTGCTGCAGAAATTCCGTAAAGGCTGCCTCGTCCATGATCGATAAATCAGCGGCGATGTTCCACACGTGCAGATGACGCACGATATTGTTGATTGTCCATCCTTTGAACAAAGTTGCCGATTCAAATTCACTTTCGGAAAGCGGTTCGAGCAGGGCGTTCAGCGCTAAGCTTTCGTCGTAAAAATCCTGTGCCTGTTGCATATTGCCCCTACCCCATGAATCCGAAGAGATGCCCGGCGACTTTGCGCATTTGAATTTCCTCGGCGCCCTCGGTGATACGGTACCGCCGGTGATGGCGGTAGATATGCTCAAACGGCTTATGCCGAGAATAGCCGATACCTCCATGGACTTGCATAGCGAAATCGGCGGCATTGCATACCAGACGGTTGGCTTTGTAATTGCACATGCTGACCTTGTCGGAAAGTCGAACAGCAACCTCGGGCTTGGACATCGTATCCATTTCCGCAGCCGTCTTGTAGATGAGAAGACGGAGCATTTCGGCATCTGTCTGAAGTTCGACAAGCGGAAATTGGATGCCCTGATTTACCGCCAGCGCTTTGCCGAAGGGCTTACGCTCCCGCGCATATTTCACCGCCTCGTCTATGCAATATTGCGCGGCACCGAGTGACGACGCGGCTTGCCGGATCCGATTTTCGTGCACGAAATGCTGCGCGACTGCCAATCCGTTGTCCAACTCACCCAAAATTGCACTTTCCGGAACCCACACATCCGTATATTTCACCTTTGGGTGATCAGTGGGCATATTGAACGTCCAGAGATATTCGCCAATTTCAAATCCGGCAGCATCGGTCGGTACAACGAAGCAGGTAATCCCGCGAGCCTTGCCGTTATCACCGCTTGTACGGGCGAATGTCATGACATGCGACGTGTAGGGCAAGCCTGTTGTCCACATCTTGTTGCCGTTTATACGATAGCCCGCCACGCCATTGCGCATTTCCGGCACTGCCCGCGTGTCCATATGTGTCGCATCGCTACCATGATGCTCTTCGGTTAAGCCGAAACTCCACCCCATTTTGCCTTCGAGCATGGGCGGTATAAAGTCCCGCTTTTGCTGCTCTGTTCCAAAATCCCGAAGCATCAGCACCTGGACCAGATTGCCGACGATACTGCTTTCATTTTGCAAGTCGTTATGGAGACCGAGGCCTTTATGGGCCAGATGATGCCGGATGACCGCCATCGCCAGATTGCTGCCATCTTGTCCTCCATATTCTTTCGGAATGGCATAGCGATAATGTCCGGCACAGTCGGCGACTTGGCGCATTTCGGCTAATAACGCCCACCAATCGGCACGCGGATGCCCATCATTGTCCCAGTCGGTCCGAGCATGTTCACGACGATGGTCGAAAAAACGGATATTATCATCCCGGTTTTCGATCGGCTTGATTTCCCGTTCGATAAACGCGTCGAGAGTGTGGAGATAGTCGGTAATTTCTGTTGGTATCGTGAACAACATTTTACTCTCCCACATCACGTAACGGACCGGTGTCTGCGTCAACTAACAGGTCGCTTCCGGTTCTTGATTTCTTTAGATTTGGTCCGGATTTATTCAACGTTACAAGCCCACACCTGCAATTCAAGCACATTTAATTGCCTGATTAAATCCATTGTTCCATTGCCTTCGCGAGAGCCGAATATTTCGGTTGGTCGACCATTAGTTTGTGGAGTGATTGCTGCTTCAACCGAGCCAGCAAACCCGGCGTAGACAAGGACTTTTGGCCGGTGAGCAACTCATCGGATAGCGATTTATCATGGATGGCTATGGGCCGTTCGGATTCGCGCCGCAACATGCCCAGTGCATTCAGCGCTACGGACGCCATAAAGCGGTCTCTGCCGTGGGCGTTCGGTTTGACGTCGCTTTCGATCCAGCTTGAAAGCGCCTCGAGCATTTCGGTGGTCGATGGCTCTCCATGACGGTTCGCTTCCGTGAAACTCTCAATGCTAATTCGACTACGCTCTTCAACCGGTGCAAATTCTTCCAACAACATTAAAAGGTCGACTTCGGTTTCTGAAGCACGCCGTCCAATCACGGCCCGCTCGAGTCCCTTGTCCAGGCCCGTGCGCCAAATATCCGCCATTTGCAGGCAGCATATCCCCCACCATAAGGTTGCATAAACCAGCCACCAGCGAAAACGATCTGCTTCGACGGCAGCACCGCTTGCGGACTCATATTCGGTCCAGAATTGTTCAACAGGACCAAGACCAAATGCGGGACGATCAATATTTCCGAAGCGCCAGCTGTTTATACAGCCGAATGCCAAGTCTTGATGCCGATCACCCACATGCGCGAGTTCCCAATCAAGCACCACCGCCAGACCATCGCGATCGGCCATGATATTGCCCATGCGGAAATCGCCGTGCAGCAAAACGGGATCAACCGCAGTTGGACAATGCTCCTCGAGCCAGCGCAATGTGAGTGCCATGACGGGTCGATCCCCACCAAAAGACAAAAAACGCGCTTTTAGCTCGGAAAGCAGGCTTTGCGCTGATGTAACCGGGAGTGCGGGCAATATATCGCGCGGCACATTATGGATAGTTGCGAGTTCCCGGGCGAGATCGGCCAGCAAAGAGGCGGGTGGCGCCGCCAAAATCTTGGACGGATTTACCTCGGCATCAATCCGCCGCATCAGATATCCGGTTCCTAAACCATCAACAGGGATAATCTCAGCCACTATTTCAGGCGCTTTGACGCCAGATGCAAAGGCCGCCCGGACTACTGCTGCCTCGACATCATGACCATAGGCCCGGCCTGCCATCATTTCCGCTGATGGGGAGAACCGGAGAACATAGCCAAGCCCCCCATAGTCGAAGGACCAGCTTTCCATATTGGCGCCGCCAGACAACCGCTTTAGTTCCTCAATTGTGCCGTCGCCGCCCAGACCACGTTGCACAAAACCGGATAGGTGCGTCGCGAATTCAGCGGTCATCGCCCATGCCCCTTCCAAAAGGCAAAAACCGCCGCTTGGAGCTTTGCTATATGTGCTTCGGCATCCGGTCCGGTCCATTGCCCCTGATAGTCCGTCCGTCCAGTCCACCACCCCTGTCCGGGTAATCCGTCCCCTTCGCGAACGACGAGCACCGCCAGAGCGGGCGTGCCTTCCTGCGCAGTCAAAGCATCGATGCGATCGAGTGTTTTGCAAACCGCGCGCATCTTGGGTCGTGTAAAACGAAAGCCGAGGTTGAGCAGTAACTCGGAATAACTGATCGCACGACCTTCCCGCGCGCAATTTTCCAAAAGCGCCTTGATCCGGGCGACATCGTGCAGTGCCGAAAGATCGGCTGCCGGATCGCTCAGAAAGTCTTCAAGGATCGGGTCCAATGTTCCTCCTAAAGATAGGTCTTGGCCATCTGCTCCATGATGGCATGAAATTCCGATATGACTTCGTCGATGATGTCTTTGGCGGATTTGACTTCGTCTATGCGTCCAGCAACCTGGCCCGACAGTGCAATGGCGGCCTCCATATCCCCTCCAAAATAGAGATCGAGAACGCCGCGCATTTCGCCCATGATGTTATCGGTCGGCTCGCGATCGAGTTTTGTGGTCCGCTCCGTTTTGAGCGCCCGCAAAGCCGGACCCGGCCCGTGACGGTTCAGAAACAATGTGTCTGTTTCCTTCGCGTTGATGATGGCGTCCTTCCAGTTCTGGTGGACTGGCGATTCCGCTGCGCTGACCATGCGCGTTCCCATTTGCACGCCCTCGGCACCAAGGGCAAAAGCGGCTGCCATTGTACGGCCGCATACCATACCGCCTGCGGCAATGATGGGCACTTCGACTTTGCTGCGGATCAGCGGCAACAGCACCATAAGCGCCACATCTTTGGGATTCTTGAACCCTCCGCCTTCGCCACCTTCCACGACCAACCCGTCAACACCGGCTTCGATCGCCTTCATAGCGCCGGCTAGTGTTGGAACGACATGGAAGACGGTCAAACCAGCTGCCTTTAACGGACCGCAATATTTGTTGGGGTCACCGGCGGAGGTGGTGACAAATTTCACGCCTTGATCGACGACAAAGTCGACTATGCCGGGATCGCGGACAAAGGCTTGGGCAATGTTGACGCCAAATGGCTTGTCGGTGAGTTCGCGCATCTTCACGATTTCGGCCCGCACTTCTTCCAGTTGGCCGGACGATGTTTCGATGATTCCCAAACCACCAGCATTGGAGACTGCCGACGCCAGTTGGGCGCGGGCGATCCATCCCATGGGAGCCTGAATAATCGGATATTCGACGCCCAGTAATTCTGTGATGCGGTTGTTGATCTTGGTCATGCGGCTCTCCTCTTTGAAGAGGCATAAGGCCCGCATTCCGATTGGCAAGCTTGTGTTTAATCAAGCGACTAAATTTATACTTATCGATCTGAAATCGATAGGGAAAATGGTGGGCGATACAAGGTTCGAACTTGTGGCCCCACCCGTGTGAAGGGTGTGCTCTACCACTGAGCTAATCGCCCGTCCGCAAGGACAGGCGGGCGCTTTGCCAGAGCGCGCCGGTGTTGGCAAGGTTCAGGATACGATTTTGATATGCGGCTCTTTTGTTAATTTGGCCGAAGCCTGAGAGCCTAGTCCGTTAAAGATGGCATCGACGATCAGGGCCAGCTTCTCGACGCGTAACTTGTTGGTACCTATATATATTATGGATTCCGGGTTGGTGTAGCAATGCACCATCTGGTTAATCAGCGAAACTGTCTCGTCAATCGACAGGCCGGTGAAATAGCCCTGCTCCATCGCCTCGGCGACGATCAGCGCGAGATAATGGTCGCCAAGGTCGACATAGCCGCGCACGACTTCGAAATATTGCTGCCCGATTTCGAGATAGCTTTTGAGCAGATCGGGTTCCGCCTCATATTTTTCGACCATCACCACGAAGCGGCGGGCGAAATATTCGTACATTTTCTCGCGCACCGGAAGGTCGGATTCAGTGACCTCCACCATGATGCGGACTTTCTCGTCAAAGAACCGCTCGGCCACCGCCTCCAGCAAGGCCTCTTTGCTGTCGAAGAAGCGGTAGAGGTTGGAGGGCGACATTCCCGCCGCTGCGGCAAGGTCCGACATGGAAATATCGACCGCCCCGCGCTTGCGGATCAGGTCGTCAACGACTTCGAGCAACTCGGCTCTTCCAGCCTCAATATCGGTTTGGGGGCGGGCCATGGGGGGATCCTGTATTATCGATGCATAACAGTTTTGTGATATATGTTGGAAATCTTCAATCTTCAATGGCGTCGAAGGCAAATCGCCCCTGCCCCGGCACATCCTCCCCCGACCCGCTTTCGTCGACAAGGCTGCCCAACGTCAGTCCCAGCAACCTTATCCCCATTTCCGCCGGCAATATCTGGTCCAGCAACGCATGGCCCAATTGCGCAAATTCCGCGCGGTCGGCCAATATGTGCGGCACAGTGCGCGACCGGGTGATCGTGCGGAAATCCGAATAGCGGGCCTTCAACACCAATGTCTTGCCCCTGGCCTGATAGCGCTCGATCCGGTCCCACACGATATCGATAATCTCGTCCAACGCCTCGCGCAGCTCATCCTCGCTGCGCTTGTCGTCAAAATAGGTCAGCTCCCCGCCCAAGGATTTGCGGACGCTGTTGGCGTTGACCGGCCGGTCATCAATCCCCCGCGCCGCCTTGAACAAATAGCTACCCCAGCTGCCAAAATGGTGCGCCAGCCATGCCTCGTCCTTTTGCGCGAGGTCGGCGCCAGTATGCACGCCAAGCTTTGCCATCTTCTCCGCCGTGCGCGGCCCCACGCCATGAAAGCGCCGCACCGGCAGACCGGCCACAAATTCCGCACCCTGCTCAGGTAAAATAACGCACAAGCCATCGGGCTTGTTCTGATCACTCGCGAGCTTAGCGATAAACTTGTTATAACTGACCCCCGCGCTCGCCGTCAGGCCGGTCTCGGCGCGGATGGCAGCACGGATCGCCTTAGCAATCTTGACGGCCGAGCCGATGCCCTGCTTGTCTTGCGTCACATCCAGATAGGCCTCGTCCAGCGACAACGGCTGGATAAGGTCGGTGTGCCGTGCAAAAATGTCCCGGATTTGCCGCGATACCGTGCGATAGGCTTCGAAGCGCGGCTTTACAAAAATCAGGTCCGGACATTGCCGTTGCGCCGTAACCGAGGGCATGGCCGACCGCACACCAAAGGCCCGCGCCTCATAACTCGCCGCCGCCACAACGCCCCGTTTGGACGATCCGCCCACTGCAACGGGTTTGCCGCGCAATTCCGGATTGTCCCGCTGCTCCACGCTCGCGAAAAAGGCATCCATGTCGACATGGATGATCTTGCGGACAGGTGGCGGGGCGTCGGGGTTGGACACCAGCGTGGATTATGGGGAAGTTTTGGGGATTGCTATGGAAAATCGTCTGCGGGATTTTTTGGCCGAAGATATTTTGCTAGAAGGAAGAAGGGGTAGAAGGAAGAAGGCGTTGGTTTTGGCATTCGCGGATGCGTATGAATTATAGCGATTTATTCGCCAATGCGTCGTTATCCTGCTTACCAACACCGTCACCCTGAACTTGTTTCAGGGTCTTATTACTTCGACGTTGAAACTAAGACCCTGTAACAAGTTCAGGGTGAAGGGGTAGGATAGTTCAGGGTGACGGGGTTAGGATGGCTCAGGGTAACAAATTAGGAGAGGTAAGGCCGCAAATATAGAGCGGAGCCGAATGCACAACCCAACGCCTTCTTCCTTCTACCTCTTCTTCCTTCTAGCGAAAAAACCTAACACCCAATCTCCGCCCGCAAAGCCTTCCGGTCCAGTTTCCCAATCATCGTCTTGGGCAAAGCCTCCCGAACCACAACGGCCTGCACCCGCTCATGCTTGCCCAATTGCGGGTTCAGCCATGCCATCAGCGCCGCGCCATCTTCCGTGGCACCGTCTTGCAACGTCACGAAGGCGCGCGGCATTTCGCCGTGATAGGCGTCAGGCACGCCGATCACGAGCGCCTCTTTCACCGCGGGATGCTTGTAGAGCACATCTTCGACCTGGCTGGGGAAAACCTTGAACCCGCCGACAGCGATCATGTCTTTCAGGCGGTCGACAATATGGATGAAGCCATCTTCGTCGATTGTCGCCACATCGCCGGTACGCAGATATTTGCCGACGAACACTTCGGCATCGGCATCGGGCCGTTTCCAATAGCCACACATAACCTGTGGCCCTGCAAAGACCAACTCGCCCGGTTCGCCTTCGGGGGC
>ERZ795061.777-NODE-777-length-31792-cov-8.944229_pt1 | contig 31792 bp, 28 predicted proteins | sample MGYA00375145_ERZ795061 | MGnify/ENA primary metagenome ERZ795061 (study PRJEB30190, sample SAMN05720144) | anaerobic digester metagenome | isolation source: active sludge of municipal wastewater-treating anaerobic digesters | place: USA | collected 2014-12-22 ... | reverse complement strand
AAATGAACAACGGACAAACAACGATGAAATAGTACAATCCGGGTAAGCCGTTTTTCTTATTTTCTCCGAGAGAAGGTGTGACCAAAAGTGTGACCAAATTTAAAACATAACCCTGCATAAGTGTGCAAATTAATACTACTTTCCTGACAGTTCCCTCATAAAGTGTTGACAAAAAGCACGAAAAAGACTAAACAAGCATATAGAAGCACATACGGAAAAAGGGTTCCGCTTCTTCCCAAGCTGGACGTCGTGGGTTCGAGCCCCATCACCCGCTCATCATTTCTCAGCCTTTCTCCGGTACAGCTGTTTCAGCCTGAAGAGGAACAGCTGGAAATAAAATGATATCCGCGCGCCGAACCCCATGGTCGTTATCACCAGTCCGATACCGACAAAGGTTATGGTGATGAGCCCGAACCGCCCGGGGAACTTGTTCATCACATTCCGGGCATAATACAATACCGGAGAGCGCTCAGCCGGCAGTTGAATGGATATCTTCGCTATGAACGGCTTCGTCCAGTAATACCGCTTCGACCCGTTGACGACGGCGACATACTTGCACTTGACCCCGATATAATAATCCCCGCTGCGCAGACCTTTGACGTCCATGATCCTGCCCTTATGGTTTACGCGGTCCCCCGGCACGATTTTGTCATCATCGATGAAAACGGAATAACCCACGATCGATTGCGGCGGCAGGGTGGAAACGATTACAGCCTTAAAGGAATCCTTCCCGTAGGTCTTCCTGACATCGAAGGGAAACTGTATCATCACCCCGGGGGCGCGGGCAATGGCCGGGCCCACGTATTTTTCGCGGTACTGAAAATTTTTTTCGAAGTATTTCTGGAACTTTTTCTCCTCCTCGGCGATCCGCTTGTAGTAATCGGGATCGATCACGCGGTCCGGGGGCCCTATGATAAAATCATAGGTGGACACCCGGCTGACCTGGTTGGTCTTGTCAACCGCGGCAACACTGAAAAAATAATTTCCTTCCTCGAGATCGCTGAACTCAGCCTTTACGTCCGTGGTAAACTGGTCTGGCATCCTGATGTTGTCCTTCGAGAGGCTGTAGATGAACCCCTTGACGCGCTCCGGTTCATCCACGGCCCAGGAGAAGGCAGGCGCCGGAGAAGGCGTCGACTTTCCCTGGCCGTGGGTCGGAGACACGACAACGGGTCCGGGCAGGGGGTTTATGGCCAGCTGCAGCTTGTAATGGACGGTGCGGCTGAAATTGCCGGCCCCGTCAACGGCCCGGATATGGTAATAGGATATGCCGTCGGTTATGTTATCGGTTATCTTCTCCGTGGTGACGTTGGGCTTCAGGTTGACGACCGTGGGATTGAAGTCCGGTATCTCGTTGCGCAGGGCCGCATATCCCACGATGCCCGATTCGTCCGGGGGCTGCTTCCACTGCATCACGATATACGGAAGGCGCGACCACCCCCCCACCGGGTTTGTCTCCGAAAAGACCACCGGCGCCTCGGCGTACACATCGGTCTGCTTCGCCATGATGACGTTCCGCTCCTCCCAGAAGACCACGAGGCGCTTTCCCATGGAGACCACGACGGGGTTGCGCGACTCATACCGTGCCTCGGATACTTCCGCTTCAGGAAGGAAATTCCTTTCCCTGAGAGAATACTTGCGTGAATAGATATGGGCGCGTCCCTCCCGGGTATCGTACCAGAGGACCATGAGATCACTGCCGGACAGGCCGATAGCCGGCGAATAGCAATTCGCCGCGGTTGTCGACACGTTCAGGGGCACATCCTCCCACGACCAGCCCCGGTCAATGCCCCTGATCATCTTGATGGCCCAGTTTTTCTCATCATTGTTCTGGTATACGACATAGATCGTGTTGTCATGAATAACCAGCGACGGCGCGTCATTGTTTCCGCTGCTTTTCGTTATCTGCGTCTTCATGCTCCAGGTCCTGCCGTAATTGGTGGACTTCATGAAAAACAGCTCATCGGAAAAATCCTCTTCCTTGCCCTGCCACACCATGAAAAAATAATTTCCGGAGATCTGTATAGACGGGAAAAAGGCGCCCCGCATGCTGCTCGTCAGCCGTATCAGGGACCCCGTGGTCTCGAATTTTTCTCCGTCGTCGCTTATCGCGTGGAACAGGTTGATGCTGTCCTCGACGCTGCCGTGGTAGAAGAGATGGAGGCGGTTCCGGTCGTCATAGTAGACCCGCGGCAGCATTTCCGCTTCCTTGCCCAGGGCAATCCTCTTCGGCTCGCTCCAGGACGCGCCCAGGTCCTTAGACGTGGAATAAAATATCCTGTTGGTCGATTCCCCCTCCAAGTAACTGTGCCACACCACGGTCAGGTGGCCCGCCGGTGATATGGCCGCATGAGGGTTCATCGCAGTCCTGGAAGCGACGGCGGCAACCTTGAGCGACGGCAGAAACGTAACACCGGCATCGAAGGAGAGGGTGGCATAGATCCCCTGCGCCCCCCCGGTACGGCCCTCGTACACGGCGGCGACGATATCGCCCCGGGATGCCACGGTGATATCCCGGGCCACAACGTTAAATGAAGACACCTGGAAGCTTTTCTCCCATCCCGCCGGATTCGTCAGGACCCTGCTGCTCTGGAAAATCAGGGCCGCGGCAATGGAAAAAACCGCGAAAAGAAAAATCGACCAGAGCAGCTGTCTGAGAAAGGCAACTCTAAAATAGAGATTAACTATATATGATAGAAAGTTTCTCATGGGATTGTCTTTTCCCGGCCAAACGGATCAAACTACCGGATTCAATCCGGCGAGGAAGATCACATATTGGGCAAATGATTGTTCCAACTGTAAAGTACTAAACTCCCGGGAACCATGTCAAGGCATCCCCTTATATGATCGCCAAATAATAAAAAAATATTATGCAATTATATTTATTTGTATAAAAAAATTAACGATATCCGCCCTTCACTGATATTGGTGAGGATGGTTTATTTCAACAGGGTCAGAGTACCGATAACTGTCGGCGGTATTCAAGGCGGATTACCTGGTGTCAGAGTAAACTATCAATACCCCTGCCCTGGAGGCGGCTAGTGACTACCCCGGTCAGAGCAAAATGTAATTGCCATCATATCCTTATCATTATAAATATGATTTTTATTGAAAATTGACATAAAAAAGTGTAACAATAGGGCTGTTTATTAACCCTCTTTATGGTTTGGATGGATATGGAGATCAGAGATATCATTAAATCCGACAGCGACCGTCTCTTTATCGTTGATCCGGAATGCTATATAATTTTCACCGGGGAGACCACGGACGACATCAAGCCCTTCATCCGCATCGGCACATGGAACGATATGCCCGTTGAGCTGATCCCCCTCATTGAAAACATCATCATTACCGACAGCCTTATCGGCAATCCCGCCCATGAGCAGTTCAATATCGACGTGCGCCATCTTCCGGAAAACCGCTACATCGGCAGCAGGGCCGTTGTCCGGAAATTCTTCGACTACCAGAGGATCTTCGGCCTTGACCTTACCAACGCCTCAGTCGTTGACATTGAGAAAGACCTTCCGGAACTTTCCAAGGAAAAAAACATATCCCACAAGGACCAGTTCATCGGGGTCTTCTACCGCGACGGAAACTTCAAGGTGCTCCTCAACAAGAACACCATCTTCGACCTGAACAGCATCATAGAAAAGCCGATAAGCTGGCAGAAGTTTCATGACCTCCTGTCGGAACAGCACCGGGGAACGGCCCGCTTCGATGGCTCGGGCCTTGTCGTGATCGGGCATAACCCTTTCTTCTATGATAAAAAACATTTTTACCCATACTTGTTCCCCGGCAATTACCTTCGCGATTTTTCGCTCCTCGGCATAGATCCGGGGAAGATCCAGGCGATCCTGCACCCGTCGCTCAACCTAATTAACATATCCAAGCTCTTCAAGTGGCTGAACAACACGAACAGAAAAATCAATATCTTCGCCAACAGCACCGACATCGACCCGGTGAAGCGCCTCTTCTCCCATGCCATCGTGCGGAATGACCAGTTCAGCAACCTCGATTACCGGAGCGACACCGGCCTTGAAATCCGGAACTATCCCGGCAGCTTCAACCTGAAGGTAACGTATAACGGCGTCCGGAACCGAGGCGAAACGCTGACGGCAGCCTTCATCAAGGGCCCGGCCGGCGTCCGCGACATCATCAGGGAAAAGCTGGACATCATCATCATAACCTACTCGGCGTATGAAGACATACACATCCTGCTCAGGTCAACCGGCACTCCGGTCGTCATTGTCGATGACGGCAACAGGAACGTCGCGAAGCTTGGCGGTGAAGACAGGATCATTCTGTCGCCGGGTATCCATTATGAATTCCGCACCCTTTCAGGCCTCGACGAAATTGAGACGCTGGCGGGTCTCGCCGGCGACACTGCAGCAACAATAACAGGATCGCCGGAATCGCTGGCGGCGGAAATCGATTCTTCCCGCGGATCCGCCCTGACGCCGGAACGGCGCAGGGAGATATTCAACCTTCTCTCGATGGTGCGGGTCCATCTTTACAACACGCGGGACCGCAAGCTTTCTTCCCAGCTGCGAAGCATTGCCGGCAGCCTCTCTCTCATGGCAGGCAGGACCTCTGCTGTCAGCGACCCCTCCCGCAGCACCGTGGTGCTGGCCCTGTTCAACGGAGCGGTCTTCCCCTTCATCACCGACACCAGCCCTGCGGCGGGGACGACGCTTTTCGACGGCATCGGTGCCGCCGGGGAAGATTCCGGGAGACCGGACAGCCCCGCCATGGCCGAACACTATGACCGCATCCTCGCTGACCGCGAGCGCCTCCGCCACCTTATCGACATATATGCCCGGTCAGCGCATTATAATGAAAAAAACATGCCGGAGCTGGGCTTGCTCAAGGAGGCTATCGGCGACCGGAAGAGCCAGTACAGCGAAGAGGCCCTGAGCCTCGAAAACTCATGGTCCCGCTCCATCGCGTCATCATTGTCCGGTTCAGACGGCGATGAATCCTTCAGGACCGGCGCCGAGAAAATCGCGACCGGATCGCGCAGAGGAAAAAAATCCGCGATTTCCGCCGAAGCGCACTTCCAGGGAACCGATTCAGCCGGGGCAGCGGGCGCGGCTTCCGGCGCCGCAGAAACAGCTGATGCCGCCGGGGCACCCGGCGTCGCCGGCACAGCAAGAGGAATAGCCCGAAGAATACAGTCGCTTCCAACTGCCGTGAAAATAGCCCTGCCCCTCGGTCTCATACTGATAATTGCGGCTCTCCTTTTCCTGTACCCAACCGATCATACAGGCACCGCCGGAAAGCGCGCGGCTTCCATCAAGGCCAAGGGTCCCGTGGCCCAGAGCCGCGACATCGACACCCGGTACCGCCAGCTCGGGATCCAGCTGAACATCAAGGTCAAGGACCATGACATATACCGGTACGCCAACGAAGTCGCCGTGAAAAACGGGTATTACCGGATAGCCGAAACCAGGCTGAGGGAACGGAACCCCGACTGGATTTATCCGGAAAACGTCTTCATCATGCTGGACTTCCAGCCGGTCGTCGTGAGCAAGGGTGACACCCTCTGGAACCTGTCCAAGAACAAACTCATTGAATCGACCATAAAGATCAACGATCTGATGAGGCAATTCGCCGGTGCGGACAAGGCCACCAGGGCCCGCCTGGTGAAGCAGATAAAGCTCTACGCCTTCACCGCCGAGCAGATGGCGATGCTCAAACAAGCGGAAGCAACCCTGGCGGCGGAAAAACAGCAGGTGCCCGGAAAATGATAATCGATCCAGGAAAAAATTACTACATAGAGCCCGTTGAGATAGAGGTCTATCTGAAGAAGGCCGGCAAGGTCCGCACCGTTATCAAGGACCTCCACGTGGAGCTGATACCAGTCGAACCTTCAAATGAAAAAAGCCGGGAGATATTCGAGCACTTCGGCGTCAAGGGCGAGCCCATTGACCTCATGGAGGTACAGAACGAGTTCCCTGAACTGATAAAGGCCATTTACGATTCCTACTACCAGAACATGGACCTGTTCGAAAAGCTGTCCATGCACTTCAAATCGGGGCTTACCGGCAGCAACGACTCATGGCGCATGGCCCTTTATTTCACCGAGCTCCTGATGAAATACGAGCCCACCGTTGCCTCAAAACTGATCGGCGATTTCCAGACGCACAACCTGAACTACCTCATCATAAAGCTGAACCAGCTCAAGGAACCCTTCCTCCTGGAAGACTCCACCGTGGCCTACCTGATAAAACGCAGGAACATGGCCTACAAGGACCAGCCCCGGGACAAAGAATTCGACAAGCTTGTGGAGCTGTGGGAATACAACGTCAAGGAAAAGTTTTACTGATAGCGGCGGGCCATCAATTGAACAGCCAGTAGAGGATATCCAGCAGAATAAAAACCGAAAAAATGGCGGAGAAGATCATGATAACGACGAAAAAGATTTTCCTGCCCACCGTTCACTCCCCCCGCACAACGTCAAAAACGATCGTCTCTCCCTTTCTCTCAACGATAATGGTCACCTTGGTGCCCGCGGGGCCGCGGAGCATGGTATTGTAGATATGGTCATATTCAAGGCCGTCCAGCTCTTTTCCGTCAATCTGTATGATGCGGTCATCGGGTCGGAGACCCGCCCGGTACGCGGGGCTTCCCTCGTAGACGCCGGTTATCACGTAGGGCGCGTCTTTCTTTACCTTTTCCTGCCCCACGGGGACCACGATCCCGAGAAGCCCCTTCTGGTCGCTCTTCCTGCATGCCGTCGTGCCGGTGGAAACGGCAAAAACGGCGACGAGAATGATGGCGAAATGCATAATTTTATTCATTGCTTTGTACCTGGCCCGGGTCCGGCTCACTGAAGTTTTTTATCATCTTTCTTCGTATCGTCTTTTTTGTCTTCCTTTTTTTCCTTGTCGCCGGTCACGGCCCTGTCCTCTTTTTTATCGCTTCTTACGGACCCGCCGTCCTTGTTAAGGGTATCGATGCTGACGCCATCTTCCTTGCTTTTCTCTTCCACGTCATCCTCGACCTTCAGGGTATCCAGGATACTGTCGATCATCGAAGGCTTCGAGAAACGGGCGTAGTTATCCATGAGGTGTACCTTGAATTTGCTGTAATCATACCTGTCGGCCTGGGCCTTTTCCTCCGCACCGGCATCTTTCCCGGAGGCGGACAGCACTTCAAATGTCGAAAGGATGAGCTTGAAGTTGAAATCATCGATATATTCGCGCATGATGTCCTCGGCCCTGTCAAATTCCCCGTCAAGGAGATACCGCGCGGTCTTGGTCTCGTTCCGGTAGCGGACCCGCTTGACAACCTTGGCCTCGTAGCTCTGCACGTTGGACTCAAAGGCCGCCCGTTCGGCGTCCTTTCCGGTTTCCTTCGTAGGCTCTTTTGCATCTCTCGAAGGCTCCGCCTCCTTTGCCTCGGCATAGGACTTTTCGATTTCATTGATATAGTCCTGGTCGTTCAGGTCAACGAACCGGTTCATGTACTTGTTTTTCATTTCCCGTTCTGTCTTGCAGAGCTGGTTGTAAATCTTCCTTTTCGTTTCCCTGGTCTGGCTCTCGAAAAGGGCAAGGAAGGCGAAGCGCTTGGCGCGGCGGGCCATCTTGATCGAATCGACATACTTGTACAGCTTGTAGGAATACAGCTTCGGGTTGGAAGCGTCGCCCACCGTGTAGTGGGTCCAGCTCACGGTCCTGTCGCGATACCCGAGGGTCAGGTACAGACGGGCCCTGGCGCTTTTCGAGCGTATGATCCCGGGGGCAAGGCGGTCGAGGATCATCTTCGAATCCTCAAGATAATAGTTCTTCACCAGTTCGCGGTAGATTTTCTCCATTTCACCCTGCGACGCGTATACCCGCTTGAAAGATCTGCGGTAATCCGACTGGAGATACGCCACGTCGGCGTTGAAATGCTTTTCATAGGCCTTGCGGAGCTCCTCTTTCTTATCATCCGCAAAATTGGTGACGCAGACATTGACAAACTCCACGAAGCGCTTGTTCTCCTTCAGTATTCTCTCTGTAGTGGTCTGGTCGGAAAAAGGAAAGACGCTCGAAGAAGCGAAGATGAACGCAACGGCCAGCAGTGCCGCTCTGATGTTTTTTCCTTTTTTCATAATAACGGTTCCCCTGGTGGTATATTCATAACCCTAGTGCATATCTGCGTCATGAAAAACATGCGCTTCGTCATAGATTCGTGAACAACAATTGTACCGGTTATTGGTTATATTGTTCACCTCACCCCCCCCTTGATTCGGAGGAATATCGATGAATCAGCCACTATATACACCGGTCTATTATATATATCGTACATAAGCAGTGTAAATCAAATATTTTTATTTTTATTAGGATACAAAAGTTTTAAAATATTCAGTTTTTATTTCATTTCTGCCCCGGGACTCAGGAGCACTATCAATGACTTTCCTGATTTTTTTACCTGCAACAGCCCAATAAATCATTATTCTGGTAAATGGTTTTGTATACAATCTTTCAGACCCACGACCGCCCCTGGTTCCCCCATTGGCGGGTAATCACCATGATCGAAATATACGAAGGCGCATCCGCCGCGCAGGAAGGGATCCTTTGCCTTCCACGGGACTTATAGTATGATTGCTGGCTGGTTTTAGGGATGGAGGGTTTTACATCTCAGCAAAATTTTATATTGACACATGGGGGTTTTTATCTACAATTAACATTAGACTGTTGCCAAATCCATTGTTTATCGACATAGACCTTCGCTGTCAATTATGGCTGAAGCATATATCGGTGGTATTATAAAGCAACAGATCTGGTTATCATAATCCAAACATCAATTATTACACGGACAATCGCATGAGCCAGGATCCAAAGGATTTCCAGGATATTAAAGATAACGTCATGATCGTGAAAGGCCGATTCAAGGCCGTGTCACAGAACCTCTTCGGCCAGTTCATACTCATTTTCAAGAGCAACGCTAACTTCGAATCATACAGCGCCGTAGTCTCCACCTATTCCGACCTCTACAGCCTTGAACCCCACGAAGACTGGACGAAATACCGCGAGTACATCGCCAACGTAAAATGGAAGGGCAACTTCAACGCCACCATGACATCTTCGCTCATGGACCACATCAAGCGGTTCTCAGAGGAAATGAATTCGATCACCCTCCTCTACGACAGCATCTGCGATTACGATTACAATGCCATGGACATGGCCCTGTACGACATCATCAACAGGATCATCCACGACAAGAATCTAACACTTGAAACAGCGATCCAGGAGATAACCCCGCAGGAATACCGGAACGGGATCACGGGGGCCGAACAGAAGGCCGAAGTGAACGATGACGCGGCGGGGCCCGATGAAGGATACACGGTCGAGGATGACGCCGTCATCCTTCCGGTGAAGCCGATCGTCGCGCCGGTCAAGGGAAAACCGATCTACGAGCTCAGGGTCGGCGACAAGCTGATGATATACCTGCAGCCCCAGTCCGATAGGGCAAATTATTACATCGACATGCTCAACCTGCGCGGCGATGAAGGGATCAAGCCCACCATGGGCGAAGTTATCGACATCAAGGCGGGTTCGGGCAAAAACAACCCCACCGACATACTCACCCTGATATCCAAGGGGATATACGGGAAATTCACCGAAACGGAAAAGCAGGTCAAGCTGAAACTCTATAACGCCGAGACAGACGGACCCCTGCCGAAAAAGAATATCGCCGCCGGCGCTCCGGATGCGGATGCCGGATCGACGGGAATGACGAAAGGCTCCATCGTAATGCTGGTGCTGTTTATGATAATTCTGGCCCTCTTTGTCGTGCTGATATTTTTAAGCTGGTAACACTTTCGCGTCTCCCCAATAACTGCGACGCCGCAACGGCCCGGGAGTACGCCATGGCTGCCTAATCAGGAGTAAGGGACAATGGATACCGATCAGAATAAAGCATATGTTTTAAAACTCGCCCACGACAACAACGTGAAATTCATACGTCTCTGGTTCACCGACATACTCGGCTTCCTGAAAAGTTTCGCCATAACCATAGACGAGCTCGAGGACGCCATAACCGAGGGCGTCCGCTTTGACGGGTCGACGCTCCAGGGATTTATCCGCTCCGACGAGAGAGAGATGATCGCCCTTCCCGATGTGTCCACCTTTAAGATACTTCCCTGGCGGCCCCAGCAGGACTCGGTGGCGCGGATGATCTGCGACATACACCAGATTGACATGACTCCCTACGAGGGGGACTCCCGGTATATCCTGAAGCAGAACCTCAAGAAGGCGGCCGCCCGGGGCCTCACCTTCTATACCGGCCCTGAGATTGAGTTCTTCTTTTTCAGGAATTTTACCCAGCCCGAGATACTGGACCGCGGCGGCTATTTTGACCTCACGCCGCTGGACGCGGCGACCGATTACCGGCGCGACATCGTGCTGACCCTCGAAAAGATGGGCATCGATGTCATATCGTCCCACCACGAGGCGTCCCACAGCCAGCATGAAATCGACCTGCGCCACGAGGACGCCCTTACGACCGCGGACAACATCATGACCTTCCGGCTTATAACCAAGGAGATAGCCCTCCTGAACAACATCTATGCCTCATTCATGCCGAAGCCGCTAGCCGGCCAGAACGGGTCGGGCCTGCATATACACCAGTCGCTCTTCAAGGATGACAAAAACATCTTTTTCGACAAGAACAATCCCCATCATCTTTCCAAGACGGCAGAGTATTACATAGCGGGCCTTCTCAAGCACTGCAACGAGTTCTTCATCCTCACCAACCAGTGGATCAACTCATACAAGCGTCTCCACCGGGATTTTGAATCGCCCACGCGGGCGACCTGGAGCACCACCAGCCACAACGCCATGGTCCGGGTGCCCCTCTGCAGGCCCGATAAGCCGAACGCCATGAGGATCGAGCTGCAGAACCCGGATTCGGCCTGCAATCCCTACCTGGCCCTCTCCGGGATCCTCGCTGCCGGTCTGAAGGGTATCGACGAGAAATACAGGCTGGGGAATCCCATGGAGGATACTGACCGGCCCGATCTCGATGATAAAAACGGCGCTCAGCACCTCCCGGAACAGCTCCACGACGCCCTGTCGCACTTCGAATCAAGCTCCTTCATGAGGGAAACGCTCGGGGACGTCCTTTTCAACAAGATCATAGAAAACAAGAAGCTGGAGCTTTCACGCTACAACCGGTATATCACTGATTATGAGATACAGGAATATCTGCCGATCCTGTAGGCGCCCGCACCCCTGCGGCCTTTCCCCTCTCCCGTATCTGACCGATCCGGGCAGAAAAGGATCGGAATGATCCCATGAAAAAACAGGACGTCAACATCGCGCTGATCGGATGCGGCAGGATCGGGCATCTTCTGGAGCTTGACCCTCTCAGGAACAAGCCATGCACACACTTCGGCGGCGCGCTGTCCGCCGGACTCGCCATCACCCACGCCTGCGACATCAACCGGGAGCGCCTCGAGCGCTTCGGCAAAACGGCCGGCATCGCCGGCGATTGCCTTTTCAGAGATTACCGGGAACTCCTCCGCGCCTCCCGCCCCGCCCTGGCGATCATCGCGACCTGGACAGACAGTCATGAGCAGATAGCCGTCGAGGCGGCCCGCAGCGGCGCCAGGATCATTGTCCTGGAAAAGCCGATGGCCTCCTCCCTCGCGGGCTGCCGCGCCATGGCCGACGAGTGCCGCCGGCACGGGACCGCCGTCATCGTCAACCATGAACGGCGCTTTGACGGCCGTTACCGGAAGGTCAAGGAACTGATCGACGGCGGGAAGATCGGCCCGGTGAAGACCGTCCATGCCTCCATACTCACCGGCGGTTACGGCGGTCCTTCCCGCCTGGAAGAAGGGGGCGGCCCGCTGCTCCATGACGGCACCCACCTCGTGGACATGATCAGGTTTCTCTTCGGCGAGATCGTCACCGTGGAAGGCGAATTTCAGCGCACCGGACGTTCACAGGGCTTCGAGGACCGCGCCTGCGCCTGGCTCAAAACCGCCGACGGCATTGACGTATTCCTCGAGGCAGGGGGCTCAAGGAAGTATTTCGTCTTCGAGCTTGAGATATCAGGCGCCCTGGGCGCGATTGTTATCGGCAACGGCTATGAATCCCTGCTTATGGGCAGGAAATCCCGGCACTACACGGGATTCCGCGACCTGTCCGCGGCAAGGTTTCCGCGCTACCGGAGCGTCAGCTGCTTCACCGAGCTCTATTTCGAGGCGAAACGGGCCCTTGCGGGCAACGCGCCGGAGACATCGACCGCCGATGACGGCTACCGGGCACTGGAGGCCATTCACGCCATATACCTGTCATCGCACCTGGGCAGGAAGGCGCTTACCCTTCCCGTTGACCCGCGGTCGATAGACCTGAAAAAAATATTCAGCCTGAAATAAAAATCTTTTGACAGACCGAAGATTCTGTATCATCTTTCAGCCATGAGAGATATGATCACTACCATTCGATCGCCCCTCATTGACAATTTTCTACGGATCATCCAGAGCCTTGCAAAGCGCGGGAGAAATGCCTACCACCAGTACCTGGTAGACCCCCTCTCGGGATGGTCCACCGCGGTTCCGGCGGAGCCGATGGACAGGCTCCTGTCGCTCCTCGACCAGGCCAGGACCGCGGGAGGGAAAAAGCTTCCGCTCCTCTACAAGATGTCCATCGTCAAGGCCGTGGCGCCGGACCAGTTCGACCTTTCGCTTCCCGGCAACCTTTCCATGAGCTTCCTGAAATCGATGAAAGAAGAGCAGCGCGTCGCCATGTCCGATGAGGCCATAGAATTCGTCAACATCCTGAAGGACCCCTTCAAGGACTACTCCGACAAGGAGTTCATCCGGATGAACAAGAAGTTCGAGGAGGAAATCTCAAGCGTCGGCGTGGTGGAAGTCGAAAAGCTCATCAAGGCCCACGAGGGCGAGGAGGCCGCCAGCAGGGAGATCGACGAGCAGTCGGAGAAGTCACTGTCAAGGATCCGCGACATGATACGGACCGCCGATATACCCGAGATCAAGCGGGAGGTCATCGTGTACCTGCTGAAATACGCCGATCCGTCAAAGCCCAACCGGCACCTGGCTATACGTAACGTCATCGCTCCCCTGGAACTGAAGAACAAGACCTTCATGAACGAGGTTATGGACTCCGCCGCTGTCATCATCTACCACGAGATCCTGAAGTCCATCAAGGACAACAACATGCTCAAAGCGGTAAAAAACATCGGCACCTACGCGGTCCTGTTCCGGGGAAACCCTGAAACGCCGAACTACCGCGAAGTGGATTCCTTCGAGAAGAAATTCATCAAGCTCATAGATGAAAGAAACCTGTGGGACCGGCTGCAGTAACCATGGAAATCAGCATTAACAATCCGTCCGAAAGCATCGCCCACGTGCGTCTGAGCGGGAAGTTCACCATCGAGGACATCAATCAATTCAAGGAAAAGACGGTACCCCTGGCGGCAAAGCCGGTGACGACAATACTGATGAGCTTCACCGACCTGGACTATGTCGATTCATCAGGGATAGGCTCGCTGATACTCCTCATGAACATGGCCAAAAACCAGGGCGTCAACCTGATTTTCTACAATGTACAGCCCGAGATAAAGAACGTTTTCAGGATTTCCCACCTGGACAAATTCTTCAATATAACGACGACAGATGAGCTGGGCAAGCATTATCCCGGCATCCGGCTGTGACCCGACCTTTCCCGATCCCCGAGGGACCGGCGTCATTACACGAAACCTTCCTCCGCCAGTTTTTTCATGAGGTTCCTGTCGCCGGATCTCCCATCGGCATTATCGGTACCGGGCCGGAGCATCCGCTCAACATACTTCGCAAGTATGTCCACTTCAATGTTCACTTCGACGCCGGTTTTCCACTCTGATACAATGGTGTTTTCCAGCGTCTCCGGGATGAAATAAAGGGTGAACCCCGTATCATCGGCAGAGACGACGGTTAGTGAAACCCCGTCAACCGCGACGGAGCCCTTCCCGACAATGTACCTTCCCAGTTCCGGGCCGGCGGCTATCCTCGCCCGCATCCCCATGGAATCCTTTTCGACGGCTTCGACCGTGCCCCGCCCGTCAACGTGGCCCTGTACAAAATGCCCGCCGAAGCGCGATGACGGGGTCATGGCCCTCTCGAGGTTGACTTTCCTGCCCGTCGTAAAAGTGCCGAGGGTGGAAACCGAGGCGGTGACTGCAGAAACGAAGACGGCAAAGGACCTGCCGTCCAGAGCGGTCACGGTCTGACAGGCCCCGTTGATGCAGATGGAGTCACCGATGCGGGTCCCCTCCAGCACCCGCTCGGCCTGGATGGTCAGGTGAAGACCGTCTCCCGCGCGGGATACCGCCGCGACCTTCCCGATTTCCTCGATCAATCCCGTGAACATGCAGGGCCTCCTTGCATCTTACATCATTTCAAAATGGTACGGCTCCCGGTACCCGGTGTAGATAAGATCATCCTTGACCGGCATCATTGAAACATCGCGCAGGACCAGCGCGTCGGCGATGGCATCCACACCGGTCCCCGACAGCGGCGATATCCCCGCCCCTGCAATCTTGGGCGTTATGATATATAAAAACTGGTCTATTTCGGCGGCATCAAGAAATGAACCGGCGAGCCTTCCGCCGCCCTCCAGAAGAACAAGCATGACGCCGCGCCGCGCCAGCTCCCCGGTAACTGCTTTTACCTCTTCGGTCGGCGTTGACGCGTCCACCAGGTGGAGTCTGCCGGCGTCCAGCATGGATGCCGCCGTCCTGTCCGTATCGATGATATGCCGGGCCTTTTCCCTGCGCTCGAAAAAAAGATAGTTATCGTCCGCCATGAGGTTGAAGCCGGGATCGATCTCTTCCGGGAGGCCTATGACGACCCTGAGGGGGTCCCTCGGCTCCGCGACCTCCTCCGTGACAAGTGACCTCAGCAGGAAATTGTCCCTCCCCATCATGGCGGGTGCAGCGCCGGCAAAGTAGCGGAGCACCTCCTCGCCGAAGGAGCCCAGGCGCACGTTGAGGGACGGGTTATCGGTGACGAAGGTATTTTTGCCGACAATTATCGCGTCCACCTTCGAGCGGAGCCGGTGGGTCAGGAAGCGGGAGTAGTCCGAGGATATCCACCGCGAATCGCCCGTCTTCGCCGCAATGCGGCCGTCGAGGGTGACGGCGCTCTTGCTGATGATGAAGGGACGGCCGCGCATGATGTATTTCCTGAAGGGCCTCAGGATGTCAACGGCAAAGTCTGCCATATCCTCCATGAACACCACCTCAACGCCGCCCTTCGAGAGCTCGGCGATCCCCTTGCCGGAAACCAGGGGATTGGGGTCCAGCACCGGGACGAAGACCCTGGCAATCCCGGCCCTGATGATGGCCGCGGCGCAGGGCGGAGTCTTCCCGAAATGGTTGCAGGGCTCAAGGGTAACGTACATGTCCGCGCCGGCGCAGGCGCCGCCGGCCGCTTCGATGGCCGCGGCCTCGGCATGGCTCTCACCGAAAGGTCCGGTCCCTCCTGTCGCAACCACGCGGCCATCCCTGACAATGACAGCCCCGACCGGGGGGTTGGGCGAGGTCTTGCCCATGCGCTCGCAGGCTATCTTCAACGCCTGTTCCATGTAGATCCTGTTTTTCAATTCCCTCCGATCCCATGTCTTTTGAATATCTCGTTCCGGTCCCGATCAAACTCGAGCTCTTTTGACAGCGTTTCTCCCATGGAATCCCGGATGCCGATGTTGAAGCGCTGAGCCGCCAGGTATCCCCCGGCAATGCTCCCGGCGTAAAAGAACCCTCCGATGGCCCCGGTAATGTATCCTATGACGTCGTTATGGGTCCTAAAGGCGAAATAGGTCATGATAACATCAATAGTTATGAGGAAAAAGGCGAATATGCCGGTGGCGTATTCGCCGGCATACAGGTACCCCATACCGGGCATTATGCCCATGACGGCAGCGAGCCACGGCTTTCTTTCCCGGGAAAAACCTGCGCGGGCCTGTTCGATGAGCTCCCGGCACGCGCTGTAATCGGCGGCGGCCGCGGCGCCGCACAGGGCCGGGGCCTCCCCGAACCGGCGCGACGCAAGATAGGAAAAGAGCCTTCTTTTTTTCAGGCACCGGTCAATGAAAGGGTCCGGGACGGCACTCCATGCGGCGAGGATGGACTCCGCCCGACCGTAATCGCGGAGGGCGACTGCGGCGTCGAAGCGGAAGAGGGGATCAATCCCGTCCGGCAAGGACGCGCCGTTCTGCGCAGGGGTGTCAAGGATGTCCCTGTATTGTTTCCCGTGAAAAAGAAGATAGTTCTCGGTGACGGCAAAGGCGGACGGCGACATGGAACCGGGATAGAATGACCTGAGGCGCTTGAGCTCCACGAGGGCCCGGTAGTATTCCCGGTGATCAATGAGATAGCGTGTGAATGTCGCGATGCCCCGGGCGCTGAATTCTTCCGCCGCACCGGCTTCGGGAAGGGGCACCATGAGGAACGTCAGCAGCAGGATGTAGTTTCTCAAACCGGAAGCCTCCTCGCTAACGGGCTGCCCGAGGCCGTCCCGGCCGGCCGCCGGGCACGCATGCCTGAAGGAGCCTCCGCGTTACGGCTGATCGTTACGACTTGATCCGCTGCATCAGTTTTTCCCATGACAGCACGACCGGCGAAGCGATGTAGATCGTCGAATAACAGCCGATGATCATGCCGAACAACAGCACCTGGGCGAAATCGCTTATGCCCTCGCCGCCCAGCAGGAAGAGGGCGAATACGCTCAGCAGAGTCAGGAACGACGTGAGGATCGTCCTGGACATTGTCACGGTAATTGACGAGTTCACGATATCAACCATGGATATTTTTGTTTCTATCTGGGTATTCTCCCTGATACGGTCGAAGATGACGATGGTGTCGTTGACCGAGTAACCGAATATCGTGAGAAGGGCCGCGACGACGGAGATGTTGATTTCGATGCCGGCGAAGCCGCAATACGCGATCGACAGAATGACGTCATGAAGGACCGCCGCCATGGCGCCCACCGAGTACCTGAATTCGAAACGGTACGCCAGATATATGGTCATCAGGATAATGGATACGATGATGAGCTTCAACGCCGACTGGCGGAGGAAGCTCCCGACTGCCGGACCGACGTTTTCAGTGCTCATGACCTTCACATTCTTGAAGCTTTTATCAAGATCAGCCTTGATCCGGTCAGATTCGTCCACCACCAGCTTATAGAACACATAGGAGGATTTTCCCTCCTCGCCGGTCTTCAAGAGCGTGGCATTATACTTTTTCGCTATGCCGTTCAGCTCCGTTTCGTCTGCCGGCTTATCGAACACGGCAGGTATGGCGATGCCGTTCAATATCTCGGTGCCGTCAAAGGCCGACCGTATCTGGTTTTCCACTTTATCTTCAGTATACGCAGATTTTTTCTTTTTGCCAGCGGGTTCCTTCTTAAAGATAAGATATTCGCTTCTGGCGGGATCGCCTATTTTCCTCACCTCGGCGTCCAGGCCCGCGAGGGCGGCGCTCACCTTGTTTGCGTCAACTGTTCCTTTCAGCAAAACAAAAACAGCATCCCCCCTCTCCATGCGGACCTTAGGATATTTCGCTTCAAGGTCCTTCCGCATATTTTCTTCCGTTGTGAAGGCGGAGTCTTCCTTGAGCTTGGTCGTTATGATAAATTCATGGTTGTCCGCCTCGCCGATCTGCTGCACCATCGGGCTGTAGGCGGCGAGAACCTTCCTGATCTTCCCCTCGTCAACGCCCTTCTCAAACCGGGCGATGATCTTCTGACCGCCGACGAAATCCACGCCCAGGTTCAGGCCCTTGGTGACGAGCCCCCACGCAACGAATATGACAAATAGCGAGAGGGATAATCCGTACGCGATAAATCTATATTTTAAAAATGGTATGGTCCGCTGTTTCAACATGAGCCCCCTTAAATGCTGAGCCGCTTGATTTTTTTATTTAATGATATCAGTTCATAGACAAAACGCGTAATATACAGCGCCACGAACATACTGACGATGAGACCGATGGTCAGGGTCACCGCGAAGCCCTTGATGGGGCCCGTGCCGAACTGCGCCAGGACAAAGGCCGAAATCAGGGTCGTCAGGTTGCCGTCGAATATGGCCCAGAAGGCCCGGTCAAAACCGAGGCTCACGGCCATCCGCACCGATTTGCCGTTGGCCAGTTCCTCCTTCATCCGTTCATAGATGAGGACGTTGGCGTCCACGGCCATACCGGCCGTGAGGATGATACCGGCGATGCCGGGTAGCGTGAGGGTGAAGCCGAGCCAGGAAAGAATTGCCATCTGGAATATGGCGTTCAGGACAAGGCCCGCGCCGGCGATGACGCCCGCCAGCCGGTAATACATGGCCATGAACACCAGGATGCCGACAAAGCCGAGTATCGCGGCCTTGATGCCGGCTTCTATTGAGTCCTGCCCCAGGGATGGCCCGACGGTGCGCTCCTCGATGATATTGAGGTCAACCGGCAGGGCGCCTTCCTTAATGATGCGGGTCAGAGTGTTGACTTCGTCGTAGGTGAAATTGCCGTTGATCATTGCGGATCCGCTGGTGATCTGCACGTTCAGCCGCGGCGCGCTCCTAACCTTGTCGTCTATAACGATGGCCAGTTTTTTGCCCCAGTTCTTCTTTGCCGTGACATCGGCGAACTTGGTGGCCCCCTCGGCGGTGGTGGTGAAGTGGACCGCCAGTCCGCCGTACTCGTCATTGCCGATCCAGGCCTTGTTGATGTCGGTTCCGGCGATGGCGACTTCCCTCATGAGCACAATGGGATACTGGGGGATGATCTTGTTTGTGTCCTTCTGCCGTTCCCAGTGGTATAAAACCTCGCGGTTATTGGGGAGCTGTATCCCCTCCGTGATGTCGGCAAGGAGCTTGTCCTGCTTTTCTACTTCTTCAGGAAGCGCCTTTTCCTTGTAATTGCGTCTCAGCCATTCACCGGCCTTGGCGGTATACTCGTCATCGACCAGGCGGTATTCCACCTGTCCCGTCGTTCCTATCGCCTTCTTTACCGCGCGGGGGTCCTTGACGCCGGGGAGCTGGATCTCTATGGCCTCGTTTCCCCGCGGACGTATCGAGGGCTCAGCCACGCCGAATTTGTCGATCCGGTTCCGGATGAGCTCCAGGGCCTGCTGGGTCAGCTCTGACTTTTCCTTTTCGGTGAGCTTTTTCTTGTCAATGGACTTGCTTTCGATTTTTGCGAAATCGGCCTGGAGGACCAGGTGCATGCCGCCCTGGAGGTCAAGGCCCAGATTGACCTTTTTCGCCATGACCGCGTTTTCGGCCCAGTGCTTCTGTATCACCGAGGTCCTTACGCCGGGAAATGTCCGCACGTCGTTCATGACCGCGTCGTTGAGGTTTCTGCCGATAATCGTCAGTTCCGAACCTTTCTGCGTCACGACATAGTCGTCGGACGGGAACTTCTTTTTAACGGCCTCGAACTGCTCCGCCGTGGCATCGCTGTTCATTGACACCTGCATCGTATTCTCGCCTACCGTCGGCAGAATAAGCACGATCGCGAAAGCGATCAGCAGCAGGATAAATATCAGTTTATATATCATTCCCCTGGTCATGCACGTCCCCTGAATCTGTTTATCGTTTCGTTATAATCCGAGAGCCCTTTCTGCGGGATCTTCTTGTCCTGGTTTTGGAATAGATCGCGAAGATGAGGAAGATGAATATGACAATGGCCCAACCGGCGATGGCGCTCGTTTTCTTGCCGAAAATCCCTTCGCTCTTTTGTTTCTCCTTGGAAGAGTCGGTGATTTTATCATCCGGGATCTTGACCAGGTCCTGGCCCGGCTCCTCAGCCTTGATGGTGATGTCCGGTATGCGGTTGTACTTTATGCCTTCATGATCAATCAGGAGCAGGCTGTCACCGCTCTCACGGTCAAGGTTCTCTTCCGGGATTTCCTCTTTGAGTTCTTCTTTCCTAACGGTCTCTTTTTTCTCTTCTGCCTTTTTCTCAGGCTTTTTTTCCGCCTGTTTTTTTACTTCCTTCTTTTTACGCTCAGCCTTCTTCCTGGCTTCCCTTTTCGCTTCATCAGACTTCGTTCCGGCGCTGCCGCCCTTGTCTATGGCGGTTGCCCCCTCTTTGCCGGACGAGGTATCCAACTTATCGCCATCTCGCTTCTCAATCGAAGTTGTGTCTTTACCGGCCGCGTCGCCGGAACCATCCTGCGCGAGGGCTCCGAAATAGAGACATGCGGGGACTGACAGGATCAGCAGAAGGTACAGCGGGTTTCTTTTCATAATTCTTTTATCTGACGTTATTATGGGATTTTGTTCTGTATAGCGCTTTTAATAAACTCGATCTTGGTGTTGCCGGAAACTTTCAGAACGACTATATCGCCTTCCTTAAAACTGTCCACGATTCCATACATGCCGCCGGCGGTTATGACCTTGTCCCCTTTCTTCAGGGCGGAAATCATATCCAGCCTTTCCTTTTCCTTCTTTTTCTGGGGCCGGATCAGGAGAAAATAGAATATGGCGATGGTGGCCACCATAAGAATGATGAAGCTGTAGTTTCCCAGAGCCCCCCCCATCCCCTGCCCTGCCGGGGCTGCGCCCTCGGATGCGGCGTAAGCTATACCAGTTAATTGTAACACTATGGTCCTCCGTTAAAAAAAATCAGCGACAGTATTCATCAGCAGCTGGAATAATGTCAACATAAAAAAAGGATCGGTTCTCAGGCAGGGAATGCGGCTACTCCTCAAGGATAATCACCGGCGTTCCCAACTGGATATACTGTTCCAGTTCAACCACGTCCCGGTTAAACATCCTTACGCAGCCGTTTGACGAAAGATGCCCGATGGCATTTTCATCGTTATTTCCATGTATGGCAATGCCGTATCCGATCCCGGCCCTTTTACCCTTTACCAGCGGGACCTTCCCTTTCCTGACCGACTTCCGGTACCTTATGCGGTCTTCCTCGTTCGGATAGTCAATTCCGAAATAGCGGGGCCCGTAGGCGTTGTCGCCCAGGTCGACATCGGGTTCCCCGAACTTGCTGTGGCCTTCGCTGGCGCGGAAGTACTTTTTGTTCATGTCCCGCAGCACGCGGTATGACGGGGATTTGATGTCCGCATCCATGCTCAGGATCTCGTTCACCGCGTAAACTCCCTCGGGAGTCCTGTTGTCCCCCTCGTAGAGCTTCGGTTTCATGTCCGTATTCGATCCGTACCCGATCATGTATGAGGCAATTACCTTCAGCTGCCGGTCATACACGTCCAGCCGGAAGTTCTTCTTGCTTACGAAAATGGCATAGCCTCCCTTGAAGCTCTTGAAGGCTTTCCTGATGAGATCCTCCTTGGTGGCGCAGGCAGCCTGCGACGCAAGGAAAGACAAGATGAAAAGGGAAAGCAGCAGCCTGCTCACGGTTCCCGCGCTCCTGCCGGCGTCAACGGGCCTCCGGGGCCCTTCGTTCATCGATACGGGTGATTTCAAGAAAAACGTCCTCGGTAATATCATATTCTTTTCTGGCGTAGATGAGCTCATCGCCGATATTTATCACAAAATCAATCTTCATTTTTTTTGCCACGTTTTTGACGGCCCGGTCGATCTGGGTAAGGATAATCCCCTTGTAATACTTGCTCCTGCCCTTCAGCGCGGCGAGCTCCGACGCAAGCTGTCGGTATTCATCAAGAAGGGCCACGTGATCGCCGGACGGCTCGTCAAGATCCTTCTCGATCTCCTTCGCCCGGGCCATTTTCTCATCCAGTTTCTTCTTAACGCCCAGGGCGTCGCGGTTCTTGTTGAGGACAAAGGAATACACGGCTTTCAGGTTCATGTACCGGATGACCGGCGGGGGGCCGAGATCGTCTTTCTTCTTGAGATTTGAGCAGGAAGAACATACCGCAACCGCGGCGGCGAGGATGACCGCAGCGTACCGCATCAGAACCTCATGTCACCTATGGCAAACTGGAAGGTCAGGCCGCCGACGCTTTTGAATCTGCCGCCGCTGTAGATAAGCTTCCTGCCGAACCAGAACCTGAGGGGCATCATGGGTATCTGTATCCTGAATCCGAAGCCGTAGGAATACTTGAAATAACTGAGGAGATTGACCTTGTCAAAGCGCTGTATCCGCGCCAGGTCCCTGGTAAAGAGGTCCTGCGCCACGATTTTCTGGTTGTCCAGCGAAAGCTGCTTTTCCCAGAAAGGATCCGACCAGAGCGAACCGGCATCGAAGAATACCGCGAACCAGAGCATCTGCGGATGAATGGGCACCCGGAACTCGGCCCCGTAGAGGATCCGGTGAAAGAGCCCCACGTTCTGCCAGGACTCGGGGAACTTCTTGTCGTAGTAGTCCCATCCGCGCAGTGTTTCGGGACCGCCGATGTTGAGGCGGTCCTCGGGCTCAAGCCAGGGATCCCGGAGGTCCCACTGGCCCCTGCTCAGGTAGTAGAAATTCGAATGGAGCGGCTGCCTGCGGTTGACCTGCCCCGAGCCGAAGGGCTTCACGATAAAGGAGCCGCTGGCCCTGAGCTCGAACACGCAGGGATGGCTTTTCAGGAACGGGATATGGAACGGCGAAAAATAGAAATAGATTTCAGGCGTGATTTTTATGTAATGGTCCGAACCGCCCAGCACGTTGCCGCCGGTGAAGTTCGCCGAGACGTCTATGTTGAAGCCCCTGGTCGGGTTCAGGTAGTTGTCGCGGGAGTCATGGGCCAGGAACACGGTTATGCTCCGTTTCTCCTGGTATCCCAGCTTCGCCGAGTAAAAGACCTCCTCGGTGCTGTTGCCGGAGGGGTCCTTGACCTTGGTGAAGGCGTGCGACCAGCTGGTGCCGACCGTGTAGTAATCCAGGAAACGGTAGCTCAGCCCGAGGGCGTACCCGATCGCTTCGCGCTTATAGTTCCCCTCGTCTTCCTGGGTGGAGGAGAACACCGTCTGGTTTGACTTCACGTTATAAAGGTTGTAGAAGACCGATGTGCTGAGGCCGATGGGCTGGTTGAAAAGCCAGCGTTCCGCGAAGGAGAGCGTGATCGAGGTGCGCTCCGGCCCGTACTCGAACCGGACCCCCACCCGGTGTCCGTTCCCCAGGAGGTTGTTCTCGGCGACGTCGGCAAATATGGAGAAGCCGGACGTGGTGCCGTACCCGCCTCCCAGCGAGATGGTGCCGGTGGGCTGCTCCTCCACGTCGACGATCAGGTTCATGTAACCCTCGCGGCTCCCCGGCCGCACATCGATGTTGACCTGCTTGAAGAACCCCAGGTTGTAGACCTTTTCCCGGGAAAGCTGGAGCTTCCGAGAATCGAAGAGGTCGCCCTCCCGGATGACCAGTTCCCGGCGGATGACCTTGTCCTTGGTCTTCTTGTTCCCTTTTATTATGATCATGTCAACGTAGGCCTGGTTCCCTTCCTCGATGACGAAGTTGATTGCCATGAATTTACGCTTGACTTTTTTGCCCTTTTCAACCACTTCCCGCTCGGTCACGATGCGGTTAGGCACCACCCGGGCGAAGATATAGCCCTTTGACGCGTACTTGAAGCTGATGTTCTGTCGGTCCATCTGGAACGTCGTGTCGTTGAAGACCTTCCCGGTCGTGTCCTGCTCGAAATCCTTCATCAATTCCCTGGCGGTGAAGACCGTTTCGCCCGGTTTGCCCTGGATATCGACCGTGTACCTGTCAAAATAATAGATGTCGCCCTCGCTGATTTTAAGGGTTATGAATATGCCGCGCTTGTCCTTCTTCTCGGGATTGACCCATTCATACTCGATGCTCTCCTCGGCAATCTGGGCGTCGAGGTATCCGTACTGGCGGTAATAGGCCAGAACCTTGGCCTTGTCCTGCTCCCATACGTCCTTTTTAAAGTCGCCGTCCTTGAAGAGGCTTTTTTCCGCGGTATCCATGACCGAGAGCACCTCTTTCGTATTCAGCGCTTTCGGGCCGAGAACCGTCAATTTCCGTACCTTGATCTCCTCGCCCTCGTCTATGATGAATTTCACAACGACACTGCTCGGGTCGCCCGCCCTGTACGGTTTCACCTCGTAGCGGATGACGGAATTGAAAAGGCCCTCGTCATCGTATTTTTTCTTGATGGCGGCAACGCTCTTCTCGAGGTAGTCCTTCCGGATGGTACCGCCCTCCTTGATGGGGATCGCCGAGGTCAGGTCGGTTTCCGACACTTTGTCGATGCCCTTGAAGCGTATTTCCTTTATGACGGGGCGTTCCCTGCAGATGAACCTGAGGCGCACGCCGTCCATGTATTCCTCGACTTCGACGACGATGCTTTCAAAGTTGCCTTTCTTGAATATCTTCTTGATGTCTTCGCGGATCTCCACGGCCTTGAGAGGGTATCCAACCGTCGTCTTCATGACATAGAGGAGGTCGTCTTCATTGGCGTTCTTGATGCCCTGGAACAGTATCTTCTTGACCAGCTTTCCCTCGTATTTCGAGGGCTGGGGATAGAGGGCCTGGAACGCGGCAAGCATGACAGTCAGGGATAATAGTATTGCCGTTAGTATTCTCATTCACAATCCGTTATTCTGGCAGCGGGACCCGGCCGGCTGTGCTGCAAAGTTCCGGCCATCCGATTTGCACAGATAGTATGTCAACCGTTTAATGTCAAGAATATATAGGGACGGCTGCGAAATATAGGCTCAGCATCACTCTTGTATGTGTCAATCCCGATTTATTGGTTACAGAAAGATAACGCCATTTCGTGCAATTAACGGCGTCATAGCCCCTCTATAATATGATCCTCAAGCCCCCTATGACGGTACGTCCCTGTTCCGGGTACGGGTATACGGTGCTGTACCTGCTATTATACAGGTTATCAACCCGCCCGTACAGAAAAAAGGAGTCGAGCACCCGCACCTGGAGCGATACTGACCCGGTCAGGGCCGGCTGCACCTCCATGCGCACAAAGGGGCTCGCATGCATCCTGCTGCGATAGCCGGTGCCGAATTCCGTTTCAAAGCGCCACACGTTCAGCCGGATGTACCCGCTTTCCACGTGCGCAGGCTGGTACGTTACAGCATCGCTGGCGTATGAATAGACATACTCGTATTTGCCGCCCAGTTCCAGGTAGGCGGAATACACCGCCAGGCCGAGGGCGGTCTCGCACCGCGCCTTTGCCTGTTCGATTTTCATCACGTGGGTCGTCTGCACCTGCTCCGGGAGCGAATAAAACGCGTAATACCGGTCGTTGGTGAGAAAGGATCCGGTCGCCTTGATCTTGAACTTTTTCACGTAGAATACAGCATCGCTGCTGTTGCTGACATCGATGCCGATGTTCAGGTCCGCGTGATGTCCCTTCCCCGGCAGCAGGTTGTACTCGGGCCTGACGTACCGACGGTCAAAATACAAGTTCTCCGGGGCGAAGGGGACCAGTTCGTACACATAGGACGCGGAGGCCGAGAAATACTTAACCTTCATCGTCGCCGCCTCGACCCGGCCGGAAACGAAATGTCCGCGGTCGCGGTTATAGGTATACTGGGGCCCCAGGCCAAACTTGAAATACTCGGACACGTTGAAATTCCAGATGAATTCATTGGCGACCCATGAATCGTAATCATAGGGGCTTTTGAAAAAGTAATGGGAAAACCTGGAATTAAAGCTGAGCTTGTTGGCGGCCGACCAGATATACTGCCATCCGAATTCGGCGTTGGCCTTGTAGAAATCGCTGGAATGGTACGGATCCAGCGAGTAGATGTCGGGTATCTGCGTGGCATCGAGGCGGTGCGTAAAGTATACGCCGCCGAGATTCAGGCTCCACCGCGTCGGCATCGGACTGAAATCATTCTTGATCTTCAGCACCACCCTGTCCTTCTCCTCCCTGCTGTAAAAGGGGTTGCTGAACATGCCGTGGGACTCGTTGCCGACCTCCACCTCGGGGGTCATCTTCCATTTCTCGGTGATGTCCGCTTCGCCGGTGAAGCCGATCCCATTGTCATAATAACTGGAATTATGATAGCCGAAATCATTAGAGCGGCTGAAATTCGAATTGAGCTGATAGGTGAAAGAGTCAAAGCTCTGCGTCAGGCTTCCCAGCCAGAGGATGCGATTATACTGCCCGTAAAGCACGAGGGCATCGATGTTGAAATTGGCTTTCCGTTCCTTGTCATCGCCTGTCGCCACGGCAGAAGCCTTTTTTTCCTCTTTTTTATCGCCGGCTTCATTTTTAGCGGCTCCGCCTCCTCCCGATTCCTGCGAATACAGGAACACCGGAACGGCAATGACCGCGATGCAGATGAGAGATAGCAGTTTTTTCATTGCATGACACGCTGTAGATTGTCCATGAGAACGTATGCGGCTTCGGGCGTTTTAGAGCTCCTTGCGTTTTATGACAGAGCCGCAATTCCTGCAGGTGAATGTCTCCTGGGGAATGCCAGAATCGAGAAAGACCTTCACTTCATATCCGCATGAGCACCGGTAGGCATAGCTTCTCAACTTGACTTCTTTCATCGGGGTATCCTCGCGATAGCAATAGACGTTACACCATTAATATCGGCATGAAACGGGGATACCTATACAAAAATGGGGCTGCCTGATACAGCCCCATCGTTTCAACTATACAAGGCCCTGCGCCATCAGCCTTTCAGCGCCGCGGCCTTGTCCGTCTTTTCCCAGATAAAACCGGCGTCTTCCCTGCCGAAATGACCGTAGTTTGAGGTTGACCGGAAAATGGGCCGGTACAGGTCGAGCATCTCGATGATGCCAGCGGGCTTCATCTTGAAGACGCTCCGCACGCGCTCGGCGATTTTATCCTCGGAGATCGTCCCGGTCCCGAAGGTGTCAACGAGAACGGAAACGGGGTCCGCGACGCCGATGGCGTAGGCAAGCTGCACCTCGCAGCGGTAGGCCAGGCCGGCCGCAACGATATTCTTGGCGATATACCGCGCCATGTAGGCGGCGGAACGGTCAACCTTGGAGGGGTCTTTCCCCGAGAAAGCGCCGCCGCCGTGGCGTCCCATGCCGCCGTAGGTATCGACAATGATCTTGCGGCCGGTGAGGCCGGTGTCGCCGTGGGGGCCGCCCACCACGAAACGGCCGGTGGGGTTGACGTATATTTTCGTGTTATTATCTATGAATTCAGCGGGGATGACCTTCTTGATGGTGGTCTCGATAACGCCCTCGGTGATCTCCTTGTGGCTTACGTCCGGCGTGTGCTGGGTCGAGATAACGATGGCCTCGACGCGCTTCGGCTTGGCGTCGACATACTCGATGGTGACCTGCGATTTGGAATCGGGGCGTATAAACTTGAGCTCGCCGCTGCGCCGCACGTCGGCAAGCCGTTTGACCAGCTTGTGGGCAAGGGATATCGGCATCGGCATCAGTTCCCTGGTCTCGGCCACGGCGTAGCCGAACATCATGCCCTGGTCGCCGGCGCCCTGCTCCGCATAAAGGCCCTGGCCTTCCGTAACGCCCTGGGAAATGTCCGGGGACTGGGTATGCACGTATACGTCACACCGGCAGGTCTTGGCGTCGAAACCGATTTCCGGGTCCGTGTACCCGATATCGGCGACCACCTGGCGGGCTACCTTGTCATAATCCACCTTCTGCGACGAGGTTATTTCGCCGGACAGGACGATCCTGTCTGTGGTGACCAGCGTTTCCATGGCGACCCTGGATTTCCTGTCGCCCTTGATATGTTCGTCAAGCATGGCGTCGGATATCTGGTCCGCCACCTTATCAGGATGCCCTTCAGAAACCGATTCCGAGGTAAAAATATAATCCTTGCTAACCATTGTTTCACTCCTACTATTATTTTAGGCAATACGATCTATTCGTGCAGGGTCTGCTTCGCATGAGAATCATTACCAGCAGGTGCGCGAGATATATGCTATTTTTTCAGCGGTACCGGGACACCGGTCCCGGCGTCCTGCCCGGCCTTCTTTTCGCCCTCGCCGGTCTGGCCCTTCTTGACCGGTTCCGTCTTGAGAAGATCCTTCTTGAGGGAGTCCATCCGGGCCGATTCCAGCGTCGACAGCCCCAGCGAACCGACCATAAAGAGGCCGATCATGATCCCGGTGGCTTTGGTGATGACGTCGGCCGTGGAAGAGCCGAAGGCCGACTGGCTCGATCCGCCCAGGATGCCCATGCCGGCGCTTTTATCCGACTGCAGCAGGATCAGCACGATCAGCAGAACGCACAGGATCAGAAAAATAACCGATACGATTCCAATGATAATTCCCATAAAGCCTCACTAACATTATTTTACGCGTATGATATCCAGGAACGAATCCGCCTTGAGGCTTGCGCCTCCCACGAGGAAACCGTCGATGTTCTCCTTGGCATGGAGGCCGGCACTATTGTCCGGCTTGACCGACCCGCCGTACAGGATCGGGAGCGCATCGGCCGTTTCCTGGCCATAGAGCCCCTTGATGACCGAGCGGATATAGAGGTGCGCCTCGTCGGCCATTTCCGGCGTGGCCACCTTGCCCGTCCCGATTGCCCAGACTGGCTCGTAGGCGATGACGACCTTTTTCATCTCGGCAGCGCTGATCCCTTCAAGGGCCTTCTCCACCTGCCGCTTAAGCACCTCATTGGTCAATCCTTTTTCGCGCTCATCCAGAAGCTCCCCGACGCAGATCATCGGCTCAATATCGTTTTTGAAGGCGGCCTTGACCTTTTTATTCACCTGATCATCGGTTTCGCCGAAGACATGACGGCGTTCGGAATGGCCGATAAGGATGTACCGGCACCCGGCGTCCTTGACCATTACCGGTGAAACCTCGCCGGTAAAGGCGCCCTCCTGCTCGAAATGCATGTTCTGCATTCCCACGGATATCTTCGATCCGCGGCAGAGGTCAGCCACCTGCTTCGCCCAGGGGGACGGTGGAAACACGGCGACCTCGCGCGCGCCGATCCCGTCGATACCCGCGAGAAGGGCCTTCACCAGGTCCACCGCCTCACCGCTCTTCTTGTACATCTTCCAGTTTCCGGCAATTATTTCACGTCGTGCCATGATGTGCTCCTTTATACTACATCCCTCTGGGTGAGGGATACTCACCGTGGGCGGGGTCACGTGACCCCGCCTGCAAATGAGGCGGTTATCGCGCTTACTTCATGATATACTTGATCAGGTCGAGGACCCTGGTGGAATATCCCCACTCGTTGTCGTACCAGCTCAGTACTTTTACCAGATTCCCGTCAATGACCTTGGTCGACGGAGCGTCAACGCAGGACGAATGGGCGTTGCCCAGGAAGTCGACCGACACCAGCTCCTCTTCGCAGAACTGGAGGATCCCCTTCAGTTTGCTGTTCGCGGCGTCCTTGAGGGCGGCGTTTACCTTTTCCACGGTAACTTTTTCCTTCACGATAGCGACGAAGTCCACCACGGAAACGTTGGGGGTCGGGACGCGGATCGCGTTGCCATCGAGTTTGCCTTTCATCTCCGGCATGACGAGGGACACCGCCTTGGCCGCCCCGGTCGTGGTGGGTATCATGGAGAGCGCCGCCGCCCGCGCCCTTCTCAGGTCTTCGTGCGGAAGGTCCAGAAGCCGCTGATCGTTCGTGTAGGAGTGGATCGTGGTCATGTGCCCTTTCTCGATCCCGAAATTATCATAAATAACCTTAACCACCGGCGCCAGGCAGTTGGTCGTGCACGAGGCGTTGGAAATGATATGGTGGTTGTTCTTGTCGTACTTGTCCTCGTTAACGCCGAGAACGATGGTGATGTCCTCATCCTTGGCGGGAGCGGTGATAATGACTTTCTTGGCACCGGCGCTGAGGTGCGCGGAGCATTTCGCCTTGTCGCGGAACCGCCCGGTGGACTCAACCACGACTTCGACACCCTCGGCCTTCCAGGGGAGGCTGCCCGGGTCCTTCTCGGAATGGATTTTGATATTCTTGCCGTTGACGACTATGGAATCGGCCGTGCTCGATACCGTGCCGTTGAAAATGCCGAAGACCGAATCATACTTGAACAGGTGCGCAAGAGTTTTCGGATCGGTGAGGTCATTGATGCTTACGATATCGATATCGCCATAGGCGCCGGGATTGCCGTAAACGGCGCGCAGAACGCAGCGTCCGATCCTGCCGAAACCATTAATAGATACCTTTATAGCCATACTTTTCCCCCGTTGGATAATATTAGAATTATTCCCCTGCTGATTGCGGGATATTTGGAATATAGATTAAAAGCTTTTGTTAAAATGTGAAATAGCTCCTGTTTTGTCAAGTACTTCATACGTTAAAAATATACGTACAAATGTAATGAATTCGACGGTTTCAGGGATTATCAGGTATCAATCCACATACTTTCCGTTATATATGAAAATAAAAAACTCAACACGGAGGCGCTGAGGACGTTTCTCTGTCATCGCGAGCAAAGCGAAGCGATCTTGATTATGATTGTATTATGGTTATCCAATAATTAAACATTCTTCATGTACATGCTTTATCAATATCAAGATTGCTTAGTCGCAATGACAAAATATACCAGTATATACAGCTGGAACATTTATAGTATACGTTCATTTAAGACAATCATCCAAAAATGCGTCCACCGCCTCATTGAAGCCGGCGGGGTTCTCGAAAAACGGCACATGGCCGTCCTGATCAAAGACAACCATCCGTGAATTCCTGATCCCCGAAGCAAGGGCAACGGTGAGATCGCAGCCAATGACCAGGTCTCTCCTGTTCGCGATGACCAGCACCGGGATGTCGATATCGGCCAGGGTTGCGGTATAATCCATGTCTTTGCAGATCTCAACGTCGGTCCTGATCACGTTCCGGTCCATTTCATGGAGACCCTTGCGGGCGAACCCGATGAGTATTTCCACCTTGCGGCTGAAGACCGCGCCTACGATGAGGTCAGCCAGGGCGTTCATGTCGTCCCGCTCAACGATGTCCACCAGGCCCTTTGACACGGGTAGTATCGCCGATGTAGACACCAGCACCATGGCGACCAGGCCCGGAATACGGCGGCGGCACGCTTCCAGGCAGACGCCTCCTCCCATGGAATGGCCTATGAGGATAAAGGACGATATGCGTTCTTCCGTGATTATATCTTCAATAGCGCGGATAAAGTCATCCAGGGTAGGACGCACGCCGTTGTAGGAGCTGCCGTGACCCGGCAGGTCCAGGGCGATGGTCTTGAAACGATGGCCGAAGTGCCGCAGCTGATACCGGTAGAGGCGCGAGTCGCCCACGGCTCCGTGGATCATGATTATGGCAGGCCCCTGAAAATCGCCCTGTCTGCGATATGAAAGGGTGCCCCACCTGGACGATGTTGTCAGCTGATTTTTTCTCATGACCGATACCGGAAAAAATTAAGGAATACCATCGGGCGGATAGTTACCACGTCAATCTAAAAACAATAAATCCCGCCTTTAGGGCGGGAATAGCATGCCAAAATACAAAAATAGTCACCCGGTTTCGATACAACGCGAAACGGGATTATGTATTAATGCTTCTCCATCATGCTGGTGGCGGGAGGATAGATCCCTTTATGGCGTCTATATATGGCGATAGCAAAACGGATGCAGCCGCATATGGCCACGAAACTGCCGCCGATGACGCAGTTCCAGGTTGTGTGATGTATCAATGTGGGATAATTTCTCACAAAATTAGTTACTATTTGATCCATCGATAGGCTCCTTCACATATAAAATGGATAAAACCCGTATAGATGTAAGCTAAATTCGGGGGGATTTTATGTCAATAGTTAATTTTTCCTTGGGTCAATATTTTCACCATCAATATAATAAATAATTTATGGCAGATCAATATTGCATAACGCTTAATAGTTGCTGATCCAGTATCATGAAGATCTTTCTTCCTGTTCAGGAAATGCTTTATTATGATATGACATTTTACTCTGACCGCTATGAAGAGTAAATGTCAAATTAACAAAAGCTGCCTTATA
>ERZ795061.773-NODE-773-length-31869-cov-6.430565_pt1 | contig 31869 bp, 47 predicted proteins | sample MGYA00375145_ERZ795061 | MGnify/ENA primary metagenome ERZ795061 (study PRJEB30190, sample SAMN05720144) | anaerobic digester metagenome | isolation source: active sludge of municipal wastewater-treating anaerobic digesters | place: USA | collected 2014-12-22 ... | reverse complement strand
TCCTAGATTTTGCAAAAAAGGGGGGATAGGGAATTTTTTACAGTTTTCGTTTTCGGCGAAAAAAATATAAATATCGAAATTTCGAAAACTGTAAAAAATTCCCTATGCCCCCCTTTTTGCAAAATCTAGGAAAAAAATTTCTTGACTTTTAAAAAAAAAATAAAAAAAAAGTTTGACCCTATTAAAAGTCAAGAAATTTTTTTCCTAGATTTTGGAAAAATGGGGGCATAGGGAATTTTTTACAGTTTTCAAAAAGTGATCAAAAATTTATTTTTCAATGTAAATTTTATGTCTTTTTGCTTCTCGGTATTCGGTTTCTTCCACCGTTGGAACATCTCTTATTCCTTCTGGATCGTACTTGTTTTGTATAGCATTTCCATCATGATTAATGATGCATAGAAGCTCCTTGACACCCAATGATGCATACATGAAATCCTTAATCATTTCATCGTTGATTTCAACTTCTTCTTCGGGGTAACGTTCAATCACATGTTCAATGACACGTCTTGCAAAACGTTTCACATCTGCAGGAGTTGCATAATCACATGAAATGGCCAAATCATCATAATTCAGATCAATTTTCTTCACTGCTGGAGATGTGCACCGTTTAAAGTAGTACTCCAATAGCAATTTGTAATGATCCTTATTGGGAAGCTTCATAGGATACTTGTGTTTAAATTGTTCCCAAAACGGACTTTCATTCGCACCGGGAATATCTTCACTAATCACAAGAATGATACCAGGATATTTAAGTTGTTTCAAATTATATGTGGTCAAGAAGATATTTTGATGGTATTGAAGCAAATGACCCTTTCTAATGATCAAAAGAGGAATGAAGTCAGTTCTCTTCTTTAATGATTCAAAGAGTTCAAACATTTCTTTTGCATCTTTGGTAACAACGATGTCCTTGTAAGCGACTTCATTATCAATACATAATTGAAGAACGGCGTCCGTCATACCACTCCCTTTTTGTCCATAAAGAAGGAACAGTCTGTTAATCTTTTCATTGCCCCAAATACTAGGAGTTTTAATGGTACGAGCAATTTGACGTTCAAAAACTCTTTTAAGCCGAGAATCAATAAAAATCGGTTTTTTTAACTCCATAATTATATTTTTTGAAAAAAATGGAGGGTCAGATTATCGAAATTACAAAAATTAGTGAAAGTGATTCTGTTATCTTGAAGTCTGCTGGCTTTATCAAGAAGGAAAAGAACACATGGTTGGTACCCTCTGATTTGACAATCATCACAAAACGTCCTCGTTACGATTTGATTGACATTGATATTTTTTATGGAGACACAAAGATCATTAATGTGTGGGGAAAGACCGCATTTTATGATTATCATATTGGAATCCATATTATCAATGAAAATATGCAAAAGTACATGGAAAAGTCAATCTCTCCGAACAGAGGAGAAAATGTCGAACAGTCCATTAAAGATTCGATGGAAGCATCAAGGAAGGAACAAGAACGTCAAATTAATTTGTCGAAAACCAATCCAAAGGAATATGAACATGAAGGTATGATTGCACTTTTTGGACTATTGGTCAAACAATAAAAGAGAGAATAAATGGAATTTATCAATATTCACATGTATGAAGCTGGTTGGACTTTTACTCCTACAATAAATTCTGCACCAACAAATAGTATTGTTAGTTGTTTTGAGCAAGGTATTTCAATTGAAGATATTGAAATAAAATGCAAAAGATTGTTTAATATTGTCAATTCTGTATGGGATGATGAACCAGGTCATTATAATTATTTTGTACTTGATAGAACCGATAATATGGATTATATAATTTTAAATCTATGGAAATAGGGGTTGTAGGATTTTTACAAAATGATCAAATTGTATCATATAAAGTGAATGTTATAAACATTAAAGAAAAAGATTACAAGCTTTTGTTTTGTGTAGATCCAAAGATTTTTAAATTTTCATACATGTCAAACAGCGGTAAATTCATTGTGTTGACACCATTATACGTATGTCTACCACAAGAAAAGTTTAATGTGGATTTTAAAGACTTTACTGTAAATATTGACTTGATGAAGAAAGATGTTGAAGAATTGAGAAAATGTGTTTATACATGGTTGTTATGTTGGAAGAAAATGAAAATTAAGGAACTTATCAATCGAGACGTCGCTTTATTGATTGCAAAATTCATTTTATTCAGAACGAGAATCGGAATAAATTTGTTTAGTTAACTTTGTAAAATACGTTGAGATGGAGGAGGAGGAGGAGGAGGAGGAGAAGGTACAGAAAGGTATAATACAATTAAAGGTACCAAAATCATACTAAAGAACAGATCAAATATCCTTAAATATTTTTCGGGAATTTGGAAATGTAAAACAATATTAAGCATTGAAAGCAATATTATCTTTTTTAAACTATTTAACCACACCATAACCCCTTTTTTAAAAAAATGCTCAAGATTGATTTTCAAATTCGATATCGTAATACCAATTTTTCCCCCCATGAGCGTAATCCCTTTGTACGGTGTTATTTAGATGCTCGATTTGATAGAAATGCGGTAGATGTTCATTTGGTGGATGGTAAAACACATAGTAGTCATGTGGAAGGTACCTTAAAGGAAGGGTTTGAAATTACCGAAAGATCTGCCTTGTGTTTTGCATCTGTGGCATGGAGGAATAATGAGACGGGAGCTCCATGCATGCTTGATACCGGTGTATCTCATGTTACCTTTAAGGAGATTCGTGAAGGAATTCATAAGGAAGGTTCCTTTAGAAAAGTTATGCACATGTTAATGCATACTGCAGATAATTTGGAAAAGGCGCAAATTGAAATATGTATCAAGGAGCTGAATTGTGAAGTGAAACCATGCAAGATTCATGCACAACAAATTGGATCTTCCATTAATCAATATGTGAATGCAACCATGCAAATGGAACAACAGATGGAAGAGACGTTTGGCCCTCAAACGGCAAATATGAGAATTCCATATGATTACAGTGAATCTGGAATTCAAAGTACAAACGGTATCCCATTACCCGCGGTAGCATATGTAATGTCGGAAACACCCAAATCCAATGATCATTATTGGGAAAATGCATTTACAACCGTCATGGATAGAGATGGGTTACGACCTGAAGATTGGGAACGATTGAACATGACTGGGAAAGCACGCGCAGCCGTAGGAACTGTTTGCTATATTGCGCAATATTTGGATTATATCGGTGATACCGTAGATAGGAATGTCAAAGGAAGAAGATATGATAAGAATTTGGTCGTACCTTATGAAAATTTTGGAGATGGAATATCGTTCTATAGCGCAGATTGTGAGGGGATGAGGCTAAGTTTCTTTACTTTCATGTTTTTTAATCTAAAATTCAATTATCTTTAGATTCCGGATCAGCAAACCTTCAATCTGCAAACGCCATTCTTCAGCACAAATTCAATCCAAAGGGTCCTCTTTATCCTATTCTTTTAGAAGTTCAAAACATTCTTAGACAATACGTTCCCCCGTTAAGTTTGGATGTTGTTCGTGGTGCTCAAGTATCTGATAGTGTGGTGAATTATGGAGCACATATGAACGATAATTTTGTACCACAGCACATGTTTAGAAGTTGGTTGGAAACTAGTCGTGAAGGACGTATTATATCAAAAAATCTTCCATGGGAATCAAATGAGATCAAAGAGTTACCCTTCTTAGTCGGTGAAGGTACAGGAATGTATGAACCTTATGGTGTTGATATACCGAATGCAAAATTGTTTCCATATGTTTATCAATGTCCTTCATTAGAGAGTTTTAAAAAGTTAATTACCCGTAAAGTAGGAGTAACTGGAAACTTCTTTGTCGGATCTTTGGTAGGTTTGACAGATTACTTTTATAAAAGAGGAGCAAACACACCTATAGCTTTTTGGTACACTACAGAAGGTAAACGTGGAGCTTCATATGATGATATGATGAATAGACCTGAAAAGGTTAGCATTAAGATACAAGCTCCAGTAAGTAAACCGGTCATGGATGAAATGGTGGAGGCTACTTTACGTAGAATTCCTCCTGAACCACTGATTCTTTCTCCTTTAGCTAAAGATGCCAAAAGACATCATAACTCCACATTGGAATATATCTGTAAGGAAGTAGATGGATTCAAAAGACCTACAGGAAATTTGCATCAAAAAGTTCCTGTTTTTATTAGACCTCACCAATTATCAAAACAATTAGCAGCTCACATTGTGAATGATTTTAGAAGAGTCGGAAACATCTGGAAGGTGGATTATAAGCTGGAAGAAATCTCTGATAAGATATTTGGTTACAGAATGAATGTTTACGTGAGAGAAAAATAAATGGAAATCAAACTAAAGTTAAAAGGAGTTGAAACTGGAGAAATAGCATTATGTTCTCCAAAACATTTTGAAACTTTAAATAAATTTAATTGGTGGTCAAATAGCGATGATTACCCTGAGACTTCTTGGAAAAATGGAAAAGGTGGAAAAATTACAATGCACATGTACGTTGTAAATATAATTGAAGGATTAGAAACACCAAAAGGGTATTTTATTGATCATGACAACAAAATAAGAACTGATTGTAGACTGGAAAATTTACGATTTTTAACAAGAGGTCAAAATTCAAGAAACAAACGTAAAAAAGAAGATGCTTCAAGTAAAATGTATGGTGTTAAGCTTGAGAAAAGAAGTAAAAAATATCAAGTATCATTTGTTTATAAATGTAATACAATATATCTTGGTTCATATGAAATTGAAGAAGATGCTGCAATAGCATATGATACATATATTTATCAAAAAGATTTAGTGAAAGAAGGATATTCTTTAAATTTTCCCGATAGGAAAGAGTTTTACAAAACGAATCCAATTTATAAACCAAAAGAACGTAAATACACATATTACGGTGTTACGAGAGATAAGTACAATTATTATCACGTAAAGATAACTCAAAATCATAATGTGATATTTAAATTTGTATCTATCAATGAGAAAGAGTGTGCTGAGAAATATGACGAATTTGTAGTTTCAAATAATTTGGATAAAAAGTTGAATTTTCCTGAAAGATATCCAAATTACAAACCTTTAATTATTAAGAATGTTAAAGTTCCGATAGATGATAAATATTGTAAAATTATTTCAAAATCCGGTAAGGAAACTATAATTGATAATCACATGTATGATAAGATAAAATATCACAAAATTTATATTAGTGATTATGTTCATATTGTAGTTGATAAACGCAATTTACTTTTGCATAGATTTTTAAAAGATGAATATGATCCAGATTATCTTATTGATCATCTAGACGGTGATAAGAAGAATAATCGTATGGAAAATTTATTCCGTACTGATTATTCAGGTAATGCTCAAAACAGAAAAAAACCTAAAAAAGATGGTCAATCGGAATATATGAATGTCAGAATTTCTAAGAAAAGAAGAAATGGAGTATTATATTATACGTTTTTTGATAATCCAACTTTAAAATACAGAAAAAAACATTTAACTGAATTACATGCAGCAAGAGATCGTGATCTAGCTATACTTAAACATGCTCCAAAATCTAATTTTAAAATGCATTTTAAAGATTGGAACTATGGAGAAATTGATAAGTGGGAAAAGATTTTAAAATTTGAAGAATTATTAATTAAAATAAGGGTCTAAAAACGATGAGCAACAATCCCATCAACGTTCGTGTTTCCATGATTAATGGAAATTTTAATCTTCCCGACTCTACTGTGCAAAGCATGAAAGACATTAGAGCAGCAGTTGCCGAATGTGCTGTCAAGCTTCAAGATATTTTCAACAAGGAAAAGATTGATACTGGAAGAGCTATTGCATCCATTGATTTATTGCAACAAGCAAAGAATACTGCGTGCGACGCGTTGATTTTGCCTCATGGAAAATAAAATGGTTTTCTCGGTTCTCCATACCAAGCAACTCCTTCTCCTTCTAAAATTGTTCCATCATGAAATGTCCATTTACCACTTCCATGCGCTTCATAGTCTTTCCCCATTTCTTTTTGACCGATTTCTCCTTCATATAGTCCATATTTTTCATATTTTCGCTTTCCTATGCCAGGTTCACCCCATTTCTCAATGTTCCAATAAAACCATTTGTCACTGTTTTCAGCTATAGCTACATTTGTAGAACCTTTTACAAAATCCCATTTTTCGTTTAGAGTACAAACACCATAATTATGTAATGTCATGTCCTTGTTTAAACAATATCTTAAAGAAGTTCCTTTATATGTTTTTCGTATAATAAAAATATGTGATTCACTATTAAGAAGTAATAACCAACCTTTTCTAAATAAAAATTGAGTTTTTTCTCTTATTGTTTCTTCAACAGGTGATTTAAATGTACTAAAATATTGCATATAATTAACACCGTTATGCAATAATTGCATTCTTTCAATATGTTTTGTCCAAAAATGAGGTTTAAACATACATTGATAAAATAACTTGCAAACAAGTATGACATTTTTAATATCTTTCAATTGTATATATGATAAAATGTGCACAGTTAAATCCAATGGTAAATCGTTAAAACCTTTAGCATTTTCAAAATCTTTATCACCATACTTGAGATAAAGTTGTTCTTTAACCCATTCTCTATTCATTTAATCAAAAACACTTTAAAACAGACCACAGCTGTCAAAATAACTAGCCCTCCTCCCAAAGTTAATAAAAATTCTACCAATTTCATATTGTTCAATCTAAATAATTCAAATGGTATTGAAAATCCTACGGTAAGTACAATACCCGTCATTAACCATGCCAACATTCCACCCAACTCGGAATTATGATCGTCGTAACTATATTCATTCTTTTGTCCACACAAAATTGGGAATATCAAACTAACCACAAAAAAGAAGATGGATAAAAGAGGCCACCAATTACCAATGATTGCACAGGGGATGATAATCATCAAAATACCACATGATAAAACAATTGATATCACAGTGATAATTAAAATATTTTTACTATTTGGAGTCATTTTTTAATCACAGAAAAAAAATGAAAATCACTCCAAATAGAGATGTCTTTTCAAATGTTCTTGTAAGAAAATTAACCTATTATGAATTGGCTGACATTGAACAAACATCAAAAATTAATCCAGAATGGATTGAAAGAGCATGGGAAGTTATTTTTAGTAGAGATTTTCCAAATGTTTATGAAAATTCCATAAAGGATAGAAAATATGTTTTTGCAAAATTAGATTCATCAAGTGTTAATCCGGGTAGGAAATATTACAAACGATATTATGAATATATGAAGAGATTAGAACCATTTATTGGTAGTTTAGAATCAATACGATTAACATTTTCAATCAATTATGGTAAATCTAGTACGGAAATAGAATCAGATTTTGAAAGTTTATATTATGAACAAGATAGCGACACTTATTATCTGGTTTCAAGAACGATCGTATATGAAATAGACTTTAAAAACTATCCAAACTGTTTAAAAAGAGTTGAAAAACCGAAAGGAAGAAATTTTGGTTTTCCCGCTTTTATTCATTCCAAAGATATGTTTGTTATTGCAAGAGGAACAACTAGATCATCCATTAAGTTCATATCCTTCATTGATCAAACACGTCTTGTCAATTTTGACACAGATGAAACGGCTCCATTATTAGTTTCTTCATTAAATGTTTTTTAATTTTTTTTTTCGGAGATATGGGTGAGGAATATTCACCTCGCACATTGTGTTTGAGCCCTTTTTACGGATCAAAACAACAAATTGAAAACTTTTTCGTGGGTTGTGGTGATATTGACCATATTGAATTGGAAAGGAGAATGCATATGTTACATTTTATGATATGCGAAGTTTTCTTAAAGCATTTCAATTAAGCGACCAAGTTTTGAATGGTTTTGTTGTTAAATTGCAGTTTACGTATTTTAATAAGGATAGAGATTACAAAGATACAATCTTTATTAAGAAATTTGGAGAACCTTCTGGATGGGATAATGATACTTTAAAGCAAATTTTCAGTAATTGGGGTGATATTAAACGTGTGTATGATGGTCCAAATCCCGATATACATAAACTTATTCAATTTTTAGATGTTAGATCGGTAAAATCAAATTTACCAATCAATATTAAGTTGCCTTATAATACATTGGAAGTATCTAGAGCTTTTTTGAGAGATAAAAACTTTAAAAAGAAAAATAGAAGATCTAGATCCAGATCTAGATCCGATGAAAAGAAAAATAAGAGATCAAGATCCAGATCTAGATCTAGATCGCCTCAAAATAAGAAATCAAAAAAGAAGGAGAAACTTGCAAAGTATTTGTCAAAGATTTTGAAATCAATATCTTAAAAATATATTAATAAAAAAACTTTTTTGATAAAAATGTCTTGTTCACATTGTGGCAAAAAAGAGATAATTCTTCAATGCAATAAATGCAAAGACGTTTTTTATTGTGGGTCTAAATGTGGGCTTGAAAATTGGAAAAATATTCATAGATTTGAATGTATTGGTATTGGTGTTAAAAGAGAAAGAATTGATGAAGATGATATAGTTACGTTAGTATCAAAAGAAGGTGATGATGTTAAAATATCCATTAAACATGCAAAAAAGAGTAAAACCATTACAAATTTTATTGAAGATAATGGAATTGATACACCAATAGTTTTAAATCAAATACCTACTCGAGTGTTAAACTTTATAGTATATTACATGCAAAGTGATACTTTTGATAGAACAAATAATGTTGGTCTCACATTTCAAGGTTTAATTCTTACAATTTTAGCTGCAAATTATTTAGACGTTGATGATTTACTTACAAAACTATTTATAAGATATAAATTATTGAAGGATAAAAATAGGGGATTTGAAAATTTAATTTATGAAAATAATGGATTTACCGAATACGAAAAACAATTTTTAAATTCAAGACAATCACATTTGGATAATTTTCATGTTGAACGAATACGTAGTTCACCTGATTCATATAAAGATTATGGACTTTTAGATTTACCAAAAGATTTATTTAATGTTTATTATTTTGATAAACTTCCTTATGATTTGAATTTTGGATACGCTAGATGGTTTGAATATTTACTTGAATTTCGTGCAAAACACGCTTATTTTTGGCATCTTACAACAAATTACATTATTCGTGAATTTAGAAACAGATACACTGAACTTTTAAGTGATCTTTCAGATGATCAAGTGTTTCAAATTGCTGAATACATATCAAGAGATCCAACAAAGGGTATATTGGGTGATTATGCATTGAAAGGAAGTGATGTTCCGAATTTTAGAACAATGACACATATTGAAGTATTGGTTGTAGCTATAAAAAAACACAGATCCATTTCTCAAATGGAAGTTGCGGTTGAAGCTATACGTAGAGGACGTGATAGGGCAAGACAAAAAAAAGAAGACTCTAAAGAAGCAGAAAAAAGATTAGCAGATAATGTAATATTTAACAAACAAAATATTTCAAACTATGTAAAATCTTTAGGATATTCATTATCTGGAAATTTACCCATTATACCGACATATAGGGTGGAGGATTTTGAAAATAATGTTCTCGTAAAAGAATATATTGCTAATATTGAAAAAGAAATCAATCAGGTAATTATGACTAAACCTTTAAATTTTCAAAAATTGCAAATTATGGCCACGCCTAAAAGATTGAGAGAGTTATTTTTAAAAGTTGAATTAGATGAGGAAAAACGTAAAGATGACTATTTTATAATAACTTCTAAATTTTTAAAAGATCATGGTCATTTCTTATCAAGAGAAGAAATTTTAAATTATGGAAGTACAAATGCAAATGTGATATTAAGAATTTTAGAAGCTAAAAAAGAAAAATTGAGGATAGCTCAAGAGGAATTGGAATCAAAAGGTTATAATGTTAGTACAAAAATAATTATCGAATTAAATTATAATATTGAAAATATTATAAAACGTATTAATTCATCAAGTCTGGATGTAATTAGAGCAAACACGATATCATGGGAAGCATTTTTAAATGTTTTGAAATATAAATAATAAAAAACTTTTCCTTTCTAAAAAAATGGATGAATGTGATGTTTGTGGAAAACCCGCAGAATTAACCTGTGGAAAATGTTTTCAAGCTGTTTATTGCAGTGCAGAGTGCCAACACGCGGATCACGAAGAACATTTGGAGCTGGAATGTTTCCACCCATCTGAAATGACTGCAGAACAGTTGCAATTTGAAGTGCAACTGGATATGGAACATCCACTTCATGATGGGAATGAATTCCTCATCACTTCCAATATGGGACATGAAGATTTGATTGGTATCTTGAATAGAACAAGAACCAAAGCAAAAGTTAGAAGAAACAGAAGAGGATTGAGAAGAGAACGACGTAAGAAGCGTAGAGCAAACCGAGGAACTCGTGTTGCAAGACGTGGTATCAGACAAGAGAAGAGATTGAATAAGACGCAAAGACAGAGACAGCTCGCTGAACAAAGAGAAGCAAACGCACAGAGACAGTTTGGAACTCGGTTCTAAAATTCCCAGGGCCTTCGGCCCTGGGAATTTTAGAAAAAATAAAATTTTTTAATTTTTTCAAAACATAATGAGGGGCTCTTCCGATGAACTTTTGAGACTTTATCGCAGAATTGATGAAAAGGATCAAGAAATTCAAAACCTCAAGAACCAAATTGAAGATCTTCGTCGTGCTCAAAGAACTCCTCCTCGTTACCGATCTAGATCACGAAGTCCTCCTCCAATGATTAGAAAGAGAGTGAGGGAGGAAGGAGAATTCATTGAAAGAATTGGATCTGAGACCGACATTTACATTGGCAATTTTTTTGCAAGAACTGTCAATTTGGATGAGGAAACATTTTTTCAATATCTCAAGGATGAGTTTGATATTGAAGCAGAAAAGATTACCAAAATTAAGAATGGTCCATGTGCAAGATTGTTCCTCCGTTCCAACGAAGATCAGACCAAACTTTTGGATAACAAGGATATGATTGAACAAAAGTTCAATTTGAACAGTATTACCATTTTTGGTACCGGTATTAAAAAATGATTTCCATCAAAGGAATTTTAATTGGATTCTTTTCTGGAGTTATCTTGACTTTGGGATGGGTTATATTTATTGATGGTCAAATAACTTCACATGATAAATTTCCTCCTACACATATTTTACCTCCATTATTCTCAACGTTTGCAGCAGTTTGCATAAATTTGGTATCAATTAATGATATTTCTGAAAAGTTGCAGGTAAAGATATGGCTGTTCGTATGGGTAACCACACAATGCATATGCGTAGGAACATCCATATTTATTCTAAGCACAGAATATCCAATCGATTCAAATTACGCAGGATTAGTCATTTTACTACAAACGCTATTGTGTATGGTGGCAACGTTTTTGTTTTTCATTGGGAGGGGGTGAGTTCTCCAGGGCGCTTCGCGCCCTGGAGAACTCACCCAAAAGAGGGGAGGGGAGGAAAACCCCACAGGCCGCTTCGCGGCCTGTGGGGTTTTCCTCCCAAAAATAAAAACAAAAATGAAGTGTCTCCATTGTGAAGCAATCATCCCAGTATCTACATTAAGTTACTTTATTCCTGCAGTTTACTATATAAATTCAAAAGACGGCCCTTTTCCTAGATCATGTACAATATGTGATAATGGACATGCAATATGTGTATATGAGGAACAAAAAAATAAATTCATAATAATTGAACGTGATTGGTGTTATGGACTTCCAGGACGTTTGTCTCATGTAAGATTGTGGGTGAACAATGAATGGACAGTTCACGAAATACGTAATTATGGTGATCCACGTGGAGTGAGAGACATTTACGTTAAGAATCAGAAGGAACGAAAATATCAAATCTCCGAATCACGTAAAATGTGGTTATTATGTGCTAAAAGATTAGGATTGGTGCCAGATGTTCGTAAATTGATTGGAAAAATGATGAATTTAGAACCTTTTGAATATTGGAAAGAGAAAGAAGATTGGAATATGCGTTTCCTCATTTCGTCTTTATTAAAAGTCCTAAATATTTCTTATATTTTATGAAATAATAAATATACACAACCTCCAAAACAATCAGGAGCCCCAATAGACATGAAAAAAAGATTAAAAACCAATAGATGGGTGTACTTGAATTAGTTACAAGTTCATCAATGGTGAATCCCAAATGAGTCGCATTAAATCCAATCGCCACAATCAACAGGAAATAAATGGTATTGATGATTCGCATTTTCGGTCTGACTTCAATGTCCATGCCAAATCCGAGAGAATCACCAATAACATCTCTCAAAAGAATTTCATACGCAATGGGTGTAATGTGCCATATACCATTTGAAAATTGTGTTAAAAGACCTCCACATGCCCAGCAGATGAGAATGATGGTGTGAATCCATTTTAAAAAGGTTAGACCATATTGAACCCAGTTGATGGATATTTTAACATCATTAGCGGAAAGCATTTAAGGAAAAAGGAAAAGTAATTTCGAAGAAATTACTTTTCCTTCTATTAAATAAATTATTTTTTTAGATTTGATAAAACTTTAATGAACATCTGGGAGAAATTTCACAAGCCGTTCGCCACTGCGTGGTACGACGAGCATCAACATTTTGAACGGCATCAAAAGCACAACATTTCGACACGATTTGAACGCAATTACGGAATTGGAGTGGTGAAAAAGACAAATGGTGATATATTATTAGAAAAGATACAGGACATTTTCTTGAATGGGTTTGGAATCATATGGAGTCCCGTTCAGGTTAAAGTATTTCAAGCACTTGTCGATTCTTTGCTGCCCCGCATATATCTGCACGAATGGGAACAAGTCAAAGGCAGAGTGATTGCGCAACGCAAAATAGATCGAATGTCTCAAGAAACACTTGTAAACATGGCAAGAAGAAATGGAAAAACGTGGACTGTGAGTGGAGCTGCTGCCGCTGCCATGCTTGCTATACCTGGAATCACAATTGCGGTATTCTCAGTTGGAAAACGACAAGCTGGAATGTTTATGACTGCGACCATCGAAAAAATCGAAATGGCATTTAAAAAGGGAACACACGTGAAGAAGCAAAAGTACAATAAGATTCAACACAATCAAGAGTCGCTCATTTACGAACACCCCGATGGAGGAAAACAAGTGCTTGGATGTTTTCCGTAAGAGTAATTGATAGATTTGTTTTATTTTCTAATCATTTTTTCCCTTAGAGGTTCCACAAAGGTAAGTTACCTTCATTCCCCCCCCCCCCAATTTTTTTTAAAAATTAGAAATTATTCAAACAATTTCTGATATGAAGTGTCTCTTTTGTAATTCTATTGATTTTGACATTGAACCATCATATAGATTTGTAAAATATGTAAATGGTGAAAAAACATTGTATATAAATAAAATTTGTAGTAATGGACATTTATTAAATCATGAAAAACATAACAAAGTAACAGAAGGTTCATGGATATTTGTTAGAAATGTTCAGTTTCCTGGAAGAGTTTCACATATACAATTTCATGATCCAGAATTCAAAGTAAAACTTTCCGAACTTAGATGGAATATCAATGATATTGATGGCATTATTCAAAAATATATTAATCAACAAAAGATATTAAAAAATGAACGCAACACTTCGCGAACTTCTTGGCTCCTATGTTCTCTCAGATTGAGGGAATGGATTAATCGTGACATTGCGAAATTGATTGGAACTTATTTAAGTTTGAAACCATTTTATTTTTGGGAGAAGAATGAAGTGTCTCTTTTGTGATTCTAAAAATTTTCAAACTCAATCAGGTCAAACAATATCACCACCTTGTCATGTGATTGAATACCGTGAATTTATATGTGAAAAAGGTCATTTATTTAAATATCGTAGACAATATGGTTGTGAATTATGTGGTCCTGAAAATATAACACTTCATGAATCGGCTTGGTGTTTTCTCGGAATTTCGAAAAAGTTTCCAGGAAGAATGACAGATATTTCCATTTATGAAGATAATTCATGGGGAAATTATCGATTATCTGAATTAAAGTATTGTACTGATTTACATACAAAAACATTTATTATTCAAACATATCTTAATCAACAAGAAACTCTAAAAAATGAACGCAACACTTCACGAACTGCTTGGCTTTTATGTTCTCTTAAATTGAGGAAATGGATCAATCGTGACATTGCGAAAATGATTGGAGTGTATTTAAATCGAAAACCATTTATTTTTTTCTAGTTGGAAATGTCCAACCATATCTTACACAAACATCACATACATACATCGCGGTTAATGAAAAAGTTTTCTTCAAGCATGATGTTTGATTATTCCAGTCGCCTGCTTGTGTTAATACACCATCTCCGTTCATATCGCATTTACTCATTATAATTGTTCCATTAAATGCAATATTGGAAAAATTGTAATGTTGCAATAAGGCCGTATCAATTTCACTTACTGTAATTACACCATTATGATCCAAATCTAAATATTGCGAAAAACAACCAAGATAGTCATCTCTGTTGGTTACTCTACAAGCAAATGCAATTGACAAAAACAATAAGAGAATCATTTTTTTTTCTTCTTTTTTTTCTTCTTCAAATAATTTTTATTATCTAATTCTTGTAATAATAAAATAACCAAACAATCCTTCATCAATTGCACCAGGTCCTGAATATACAAAAGGAGTTGTTGAGAGAGGTGAAATCCAATCTCTATTTGTGTTTAAACTTCGCAAACGTATGTAATCTCCTGCATTGATATAAGTTGTAAAAGTTGCTGTAGATTCACAAAACCCCGCTTGAAAATTAATGTCAACACAAAAAGAATATCCAAAATAATAAGTATTTCCGCTACTAATGTGTTCATAAACCAATCCATTGGGTCCATCTGTTGCACTCAATGCCGCATTTGTTCCATATAGTTTATATTCAAAATGATAGGTTGCAGAAAAACCAAACAAAAACTGATCATAACGTCCTGGAGTGGATTGAGAAGCAGTAAATCCTTGAGTACAAGGTCCCAAAGCACCAACACAATCTGCATTTGCAACTGAAGTATCAAATAAAATATAATACAGTAAAGGATTTGCTGGCAAAAAATCAGGCCACATTCTAACAAACGTTGCCGTGCTTTGTACCGCACTCGTTACTCTTCCTTGAGCATCTAATGAAACTGTATCAACAGGAAAATATGTTCCTGCACCAGGACCAACATTTGGCATACTTATAGTTCCCGTCGTAGTGATTACTCCACCATTTAAACCTGCTCCAGCGGTAATTGACGTTACTCCAGATCCAGACATGTTCATAATGGTAATTATTCTTCCCTGGCCATCTACATTCATGGCAGGATTCACCCAATATCCTTCAACTCCTGAAATATTTGATAAATTGATTGTTCCGGTAGGATTCATGGAATCAATCGTTGCAAAAGACATGCCGATTCCTGCCGCTACACTCGTCACCGGATGAGATCCCGAAGACAACATGGTAACTCTTCCATATGTATCTACCGTCACAGTGGCGTGCGTATGTGTTCCGGGCGGGATAATCACTTGCAACTGCAGATAATCTGAAGTTGCATTAAGAGTTCCACCCGCAACCATTGGATTCATTGAATCCACGGATAAACCGGGACCAATGGTGATGGAGGTCATGGGTTCAGTACCATTTGCAATTGCAGTAATTCTGCCTTGCCCATCAACTGAAACACTTGAAGGAAATGGATGCGTTCCTTCCACTCCAGATATGTTTGTCAATGAAATCGTTCCATAACTTCCAGCATTTTGATCCGTTATTGCAATTCCTGTGCCGTTTGAAATTGTTTTAGCTTCTAAAGCAGTCACATTGTTGATCAAATTATTCACGGTTTGATTCAATGTAGATAAATCGGTATTTGTGGTATTCAAAATATTGTAAATCATGTTAACATCTCCCGTCAAGTTGAATACGCTAGAATTCAAAAACATTAATGTTTGCATAACTTCTATTCCAGTTCCGTTCGTTATATTCAACACATTGTAAATGTAATCAATCGACATTTGAAGACTGCTCACATTTCCCATCAATATCATATCTTTATCAATTCTAGCATTTGTTTCATTGGTTAGATTTACCATTAATCCCGAAACATCCATATATAATTGTGACACATTATACATTAAAATCATGTCTTTCGCAATTCTCGCATTCGTCTCATTAGTTAAATTATTTGATAGTCCTGTTACTTGATATGCGAGTAAATCTATTCGCATATTTTGTCCAGGTTGCGCAAAAAATGCAGTTAATGCATAACCAAATGCAACCAAAGCAAAAACCAAAAAAACCACAATTGAGAACCATGAACAACCCGTGATGGGTCCCGGCGGGTCCTCTAACTTGTTATATCTGGACATTTTTTTTTATTTATGATTGCGATATTTATTTATATACCAAAAAAAAGCAATAATGGACAATGTCGTTTGATAACACACCACAAACAAAGTGTATCCCCATGCATTCTCATTAAATGCGCGAAGTCCCGAAAAATATGAAATTTCCGCAACATTGATGGATTCGCGGAAAAGAATGAATATGAATAATGGACAAATCCACAAGAACGGACGTTTTGAATAAGCAATTGTAAGGACAACCAGTGGTGTTATCAAGTGAGTGTCCAATCGAAGTACATCGCCTTTTGTTACATCTGGAATGTTTATACCGTAAGCGATGGATACCGCTACAATATAAAATATGAGCCATAGAATTTCAAGACAAAGGTAGACTTTGAGAAAGTTCATTTAGAGTAAAGAGTAATTCCGAAGGAATTACTCTTTACTCCTCCAATTCTTTTAATACTTCTTCAATTTCCTTTTCTGAAGCACCTTCAAAATCTTCTGGTTTTATACCACTCTTGTATATTTTTTCCATGCGTTCTTTACTCTTCAACCATTCTTTCGGTAAATAACTTTCCCATGTTTTCGGTTTCAAACTACCAACGAGAAAGGATAATCTGTACGATTCATAAAATAGATTATCAGATGGAATAACTAATGCATGATTGTTCCCTAATTTTATCAAATTTTCTTTTACATATTGAGCTCCAGCTTTCGTGGTGTACACAACGTCAACATCTTGAATTAACAATTGTTTTACATAAACTTCTTCCTTTTCAATGCCTTTCTTTTCTGGAGCAAAAGACTCCTTTGCAGCTTTTGCAGATAGGAAAATAATTGGATATGTTTGATTTAACTCCATTTTTTCTTCCCTTGTAAATTGAATAACAGGTCTATCCGAAAGAATGACCTGTACATAATCTTTTGGAACTAACGGTAAAATATACTTCAAGATATCATTTTTAAACTTTTTCTGATAAATTTCATCATCCCAATATCTTAATCTACTAATGTATCCTAAAATCTTGTTCATACGATAGTATTCTCCTCGTTTTTCAATCATTCGGGATACATCTCTAACCAGTTTGTCTTCTGTAATGTCTTCATCTTCAAATGTTGTATAATAAACATTTCTATCAAACATTTCTTTGTTCAATATACCTGACACAACTTCTAACCCTACGTTTTCAGTTTTAGAGGTAACATCACCACCTAATGGACCGGTCATTGGAAATATGAAATTTTTATACAATGTGCCCGTCGAATACACTCCAGGGTTTTTCATGTGTTTCATATACACAAAAATTGGACTTCTTGTGCCATGCATAAACATTGTTGGTAGATTGTAAAATTGTTCTTTTTCTTCATTTGATAAATGTATCATTAAACCTATGCATTCTTTAGAACAGTATATTCGTTTGGGGTTTTGTTTTTCCTGCCATTTTGCAGATTTTTGACAATGAACACACTTCATTTGAGGAAGGAATTCCTTCGGAATTCCTCCAATTCATTTAATTCATTTAATACTTTTCAAATTTTCTTTTTGAGGAATTGATAGAAATTCCTGCGGAATTTCTATCAATTCCTCCATCTTAAATAACTTCTAGTCATTTTCCAAATTCCCTCTCTTGGGGCGTCCATATATTTACGTTGTTTCCATATCATTTTACCAATCAACCTTCTGTTATCTTTTACAACTCCTAAACGTCTTGCAACTAGAGTCCACATGTCGACCATTTTACGATATACAATCAGTTGATTTTGGTAATATATTTTTGATTTCTCATCTAGACCTGATTTCCCCATCCAATATGAAGAACCAAGCATTTTCATAGCGTATTTACTTCCAAGTTTTGCGGCTCTTAAGAATAATGCGTTTGCTAATATTTCATCATTAAAATTAAAGCGATAAATATGTCACGTTCTCCTTGAACTGCAGATTTTTTTGCATATTTTAATTGTTTATCTCGATTTTCACTTAGAAATTTAGAAGCATACACTGCCTGAGCAAATGCATCACCATTTTTTGCTACCTTTTTTAAATATTTTTGTAATAAAAGCGGTTGATCTCCATTTATATTTAATAAATAAATCGTTTTTGACTGATTCCCACATAAAAACTGTGCTTCGGGATGTTTACATTTTTCGGCAAGTTCTAAAGCCAAAAAACGATCCTGTCGTGTATAATTTAATCCAAACCATAAATCTCTAATTCGATACCATTCTAGAAGAATTTTCCTATCCTGACCCTTTGGAATCATAATTTTTTAATGAGGGCTTCAATTTCTTATGCAATTCAGGATCATAAAGATTATGATTCAAAGTTTTGTCAAGGGTCAATTATTGCAAAGAAATATTTTAATGTAGAATACGTTTGTAAAAACAGAGCAAAAAGAAAGTTTTGTAGAAAATGTCACAGATATTTTGTAGATTGGATAGAAGGTCATGGAGATATTGTATATTTTTACAAATTTTACGAATGTAAAATATGTTTCAGAATTGGAATTCCATTTTGTAAATTACATACATGCACCCAATGCACAAGAGCGATTGATTTTTATACAGTCATATTATGTTTAAAACAATTTAAACTTCCTAAAGATGTCATAAGATATGTATTATATCCAATGTGTTCAACGATACAAATGTTTAGTCATTCTGTAAATGTTTCGACGTTTAGAACAACTATGAATTATGTTAAAGATTGTTTTCCTTTGGACATTCCTCCTTCAGATCCAAGATGGGATTTTTGGTGGGAATATTTTTTTCAACGTATTTCATGTCCTTATGATATTGAAAAATGTAGAAAGTGTGATAATTTTATATGTAACAAAATACTAGATAGTGATAGATTTGTACCTTATAGTTTTTATGTATGTAAAAAATGTTGGTATAACTATTTAATTAATGCAGAATAAAACATCTTAAATTTACATCATATACAATCATCCATTTAATTTTTCTTGCATATTCCAATCTTATAATTGAATTAATTATATCCATTGCATTATCATTATTAAATGTTCTATTTATCGCCTTTACAATTCTAGGGTACGGAACTTCTCCGACTAATAAATGCATTGAATAGTGATATTCGTCATAATCAAACACATAAATGTCAGGACTTTTTAAATGACGGAATGTTACTCCAAAATCACCAAAAAAATCATGATAATCAAACCATGTTGTTCTATACACTCCCAACTTCATAAAGTTTCTTAATTTTTCTATAAATTCTCGATCAATCTTAATCCAATTATGTAACGTTCTGCACGTTGCTCTCAATGCGTGAGCGGTTAAAGAATCTGCACAAATGTAACGTTTACAATATAAATCTCTAAGACGAGGATCAATTAAACCCTTCATTAAATTTTTAAAATTTTATGGAGGGGTATATATTATCAATATTATCTGTGGATAATGAGACATGCAGATATTGTAAAAAGATTAAAAAATGCATGTTAGCATTTACTCATGAAGAACATTTATTGCATTGCAACGATTGCAAATCATTTACGTATAAAAGTTTATTGACAATTCATAAACGATTTGTTAAAATGATCTTTAATTCTATAATTACGTATAAAAAAGATGATATCGTCAATCATTTAAATCAAAAAGTAAAATATAGATTACTCAAAAAAATTGGAAAAACGATTGGAAAATGTGAACATTGTAAACAATCCGGTACATAATACAGATGTGGTGGTTGTCATTTAATAAGATATTGTAATGAATCATGTAGTAGAAATGATTGGCATAATCATAAAGAAGTTTGTTGGAAAATACAAAATCTTAAGTTTTTTTATTCATAAAAAAGTATTTAAAACTTGAATTCTTTTAATAAAAAAAAAATGAAATCTTCCAATGGCAGTAACTTTTTAATTTCTGCGATATTTGCGACATGTATCATTATATTTGGTATTACCCTCGGTAATTTGATTGCAACTTCTAAAATTCCAACCACTCCGCCCCTACTTTTGCCTCAGACGGGTGGTGGATGTGGTGAAGAACGTAGAGCTCAATCCTATTCCATAAGAATTGCTGCTGCTACCGATAATTATCTTCGACCGGTATCATGCCAGGTCAATAATGGTGATGAAGCTCTATACGCGGATAAACGTGCTCAATACAGCAAGAGTTTACTGCATGATCCAATCACAGGATTGGTGGTTCCTGCATATTATGAAGCGCTTGTAGCTGCTGTAAATGCAAAGAATTTTGATAGTGTGCAGCTGGCTCCAAATGCGACAAACAAATTGACAAACCCAATGGGAGCGTTTGCATTTGATTTAATTGGAATAGATTCACACGCGCTGAATGTCCCGCCTGCACCTACGTTTAGTTCTGCTGCTCAAGGATCAGAGTATGTAGAATCAGCTTGGATGGCATTGAGTAGAGATGTAAAATTTGAAGATTTTGGATTGGAAAACGTTACACAAGCAGCAATACTTGAATTGAATAATCTTACAGATTATCAAGCAAAGTTACCCGTAAATGCAAGTAACTTATTTAGAGGTGTTTGGAAAGGATGCGATATTGGTCCTTATATCTCTCAATTCTTTTATCAACCATGTTATTATGGTCCAAACCACATTGATATGAAGATTATACCATTTGAACCCGGAATTAATTTCATGACCAATATGACCACATGGTTACATATTCAAAATGGTCAATTACCTCCGTTAGAGACGCAAACATACATGAACACTTCAAGATATATTATAACTGGAAGAGATTTATCGTTATTCGTTGCCATGGACATGCTTCAACAATCATATCATCAAGCATCCATGGTTTTACTTGATACATTCCATGCTCCTTTTAATCCTACAAATCCTTATTTAAATTCTAATAATCAAATTGGTTTTACATCATTTGGAGCTCCTAATATTGTTACAATGATGACTGAAGTAGCAAATCGTGCGTTACATGGAGCCTGGCAAACAAAGTGGAATGTTGCTAGAAGGTTAAGACCTGAAGCTTTCGGGGCACGTGTGGACCGCATGAAAAAAGGAATTCATACATTTGATATTCATCCCCAAGCGTTAAATTCTACTGCTGGAACGTTTTTAAATGCTACTTATGGTGGTTATTTCATACCTCAAGCAATTTCAGCTGGCTCTCCAACCCATCCGTCATATGCTGCAGGACACAGTAGTGTTTCAGGAGCTTGTGTGACTATTCTAAAGGCATTCTTTGACGGTGATTATGTAATTCCTACTCCTTTAGTTCCAAATGCAAATGGATCTGACACTATTCCATATGTTGGGCCGAATTTAACTGTGGAACATGAACTTAACAAATTGTCTGCAAATGTTGGAATTGGCAGAAATATTGCAGGTGTTCATTGGTTGTCTGATAATTATGTAAGCGCAAAACTTGGAGAACAAGTAGCTATTGCAACTCTCCGTGACTATAAGCGAACTTATGCTGAACAATTTGTCGGGTGGAGATTTAGAGATTTGGAAGGAAACATGGTTTTTATTTGAAATAAATATTTTCCCATTTTTCACGTTCTTGTTTATCATTCCATTCAAAATTAAATTTAAATGTCGGATTTTCAACATTTCTTAAAATATATAAATCTCTATATCTTGCAGCATCTTCTTCACCATCAAACAATTTTATATGTGTTTTTCTATTTAAATTTATAATTGCAGTATATTTACTACGATCTTTTCTATAACTTACTCCCATATATTTCGAGCTTTTGTTTTTTCCATTCTTAAATCTATTGCGTGAATTTTCTATGTGGTTTGATAATCTTAAATTTGATCGTCTGTTATCTAATCTATTATTGTTTATATGATCAACAAAAACGTTTGATTTTTTAACATCTAATAGATATCTAGATAAAATATAACTTTTACCTTCGTTTGGAAATTGTACATACCCATAAGAATTAATATATAATGCAAAATGTTTTATCAGATCATAATCAGTTTCATCTATTAATATTACTTTATCCTTTACTTTGATTTTACAAACACCATTTTCAAAATCACATATATTTTTGATTTTTAAAACCTTCACTGGTTTATAATCAGGATAATCTTCCGGGAAATTCAATTTCTTATCTAATTTGTTTTCTACTACATACTTATCATATTCTTTTGCACATATTTCTTGATCTTTTGAATATTTAATATAAGTTGTTTTTCCATTAATGATAATTTTAGATGTGTAAACTCTTCCATTTTTATGAACACCATAATATTTTGATAACTTTTGTTTCTTTGCGTTACGTTTTACTGTTATTGTTCCATTCATATAATCTTTTTCATTTTCCGGAAAATTCAATTTTCTAAAACCATCTTTGTAATCATCTTGTTTTATTGTCCATATATCGAACAATTGAGCTGCTTCTTTTTCATTGTCCGTCATTCCCAACCTAATTGTTTTACCATTAGCTCTAATAGAAACACTATATTTTTTACGTTTTGATGCATAACTTACACCCATATATTTTGATGATACATTCGCCCTTTTTCTTCTGTTCAACGAATTTTCTGCTGGAGTGCAAACTCTGATATTTGATCGTCTGTTATCAAAACCGTCGTTATTAATATGATCAACATACAATTCCGCATTCAATTGATCATTCAGCAAAAGTCTATGCATCAACACATACTTTCCGTCAATCTTCGTCGAAGCGTATTTTTTATCCATGGACACTCGCCATTTATATTGGTTCAAATAATTAAAATCTTCTTTTGAACAAAGACAGGTAAGTCCGTTGCTCAAAATGATTTTCACCCCGTCGTCCATTTTTAAATTGTAAAAAATAATGAAGGGTCAAAATTTTAAATTAATTCCACTAAAAATTCGGGGAGTTGAAACAGGGGAATATGCAAAATGTTCAATTCAAGATTTTGATATATTAAATAAATTAAAATGGTACCGTGGTAAAAATTATGTAAAAACATCTTATCAAGGCAAAACAATAGAAATGCATGCTTATATTATGAATATTATACAAAATCTTCCTACGCCTGAAGGTTATATTATTGACCATATTAACTCAAATGATCCTTTAAACAAATTAAATAATTGTCGTGAAAATTTAAGGTTTCTTACATTTGCAGATAATTCGCGTAATAGACGTAAACGTAAAAATACTTCAAGTAAATATCATGGTGTTTCATTTCACAAAAAAAATGGGAAGTATCATTCATCATTAAAATTTAATGGGGAAACTTTTAATTTTGGATATTTTGAAAATGAAGAAGAAGCTGCTGTTGCATATGACATATATGTTTATAATAATAATATCACAAAACCTTTAAATTTTGACGATAAAAAAGAATACTACAAAACATGTATTCCAATTATTAAAAAAAGAAAAAACAAGAAAGGATATATTGGTGTATATAAACACCGAAATCGTTTCTGTGTAAACGTAAAACAAAAAGTTGTATTTTACTCGAAAGATGAATTGACTTGTGCAAAAGAATATGATAAATATATTATACAAAACGGATTTGATTTAAAATTAAATTTTCCCGATGAACATCCAAATTATGTTCCAAAAAAAATAATTAAAACATTTAAAGAAGATATTGACGATAAAATATGTAAAATTAAACTATATGGTGGTAAAGAAACTATTATATCATTAGAATCATATGATAAAATTAAATATAATGTATTAACATGTTTTAAATATGTAAATATTGATGTAGGTAAAACAGGAGAGCAGAAAAGATATTTATTGCATAGATATCTACTTGATGTATTTAACCCAAATCTTAAAGTTGATCATATTGACGGTGATACATTTAATAATAGACTTGATAATCTTAGAATAACAAACGCAAAGGGAAATTGTGAAAATAAGAAAAAAAGAAAAAATAGATCATATACGAATGTTTTTAAGGTAAAAAACGGTAAATATGTTACTAATATTTATAATTCATCTATAAAATATCACAAAACTCATAAAACTGAAGAATATGCTGCTCGTGATCGTGATTTACAAATTATGAAGCAAGCTCCAAATTCTCTTTACAAAAAGTGTTTCGATGACTGGAATATTCCCGGAAAAATCAAAGAATGGGAGGATGAATTATTTTTGGAAGATTTATTTAAATAAACTTTTCAATCACTCTTTTTCTTTCATATTTCAATGTTCCAAACCAACGTTCAATATCATTTGATCATTTCAATAATTTCATTCGGTAATCCAAGTCTTCTACCAACTATAACCCATGATAAAACACCTAAATAACGCGCCTTGCGTGCATTACAAAAGTTGTCCTAATTGAGGGATAAAAATACTCAGCCCTTATTCCTTTCATAATGAATAAGGGTCGCGTATTTTATTGTTACGTCTGTCGTTATCAAGGGTATTGTGATCGGGATATCATTCAATTAAGGCGCGACAAGTTATTAGAGGAATGGAGAAAGACAAGTCATTTGAGTTTTGTCAAACTTTATACCATGGAACAAGAAATTACAAGATTGTTCAAAAATGAGCAAGATCTTTTGGATCGTTGTGTGTATGAACAAAACGCTAAGGAGCGTTTATTAAATAAACATTAAATGTCGCAAAATTTATTAATTTCATAAATTGGAGTGGGCAGTGGCTGATTGGTTGCACCAAAATATAAAGAATTATTTACGTCATCTATCGCCAGGCAGAAATCATTAAATTGTTCCAAACCCGATTTTGATCTAATTGTATAACTTCCATCAATGACTGAAAATTTTGCCATGGCAGCTGAACATGTTAAACATGTGTTAAACACAAAATAAACATGACCATTGTAATATGTCATCGGTATTGAAAATCCGACACCAATCCATAATGGAAAAGTTCCAAAAGCTTTTGAAAAAACCAAATTTCCATCGTTATCGTATTTTGTAAAGGATATCGGTGGTCCTCCACCAGTTCCATTTTGGGAAATGGCATATAAATTTGTACCATCTGTTGCAATATAATTATACTGATCCGATAAAGTTGTTGTCCATTTACCAATAATACCAACTGTACCTTCAAAATTAGATACAAAATTAAAAATTCTTTGAAAATATGAAAACGTATTATTTGTAACTGTTCCATTGGAAAAATATGTATTGGTATATGTGTAAAATACAAATAAATCATTGTCAATGTATGGTAAACCAACATAATCTGATCCTGTTGAATAATTTGTCGTTGACAATAATACTCCATTTTGAGAATATTTATAAACAATAACATCTCCATCTATCGGTGAATTGAAAGGACCAACAAGATACACCACCGTGTCATTAGCCACCACATTATGAAGATTTCTAGTACCAGAAACATTTGTAAATGTAACATTCCAATCAGGCGCTACAAATGTTAAATTGCTACCAATATATTGAAAATAATACAATCTATTTTTTGAAACCGAAACAAATTGTGCAGCATGTAAAGGTTCAATGCCATTGGTCAAAACAATTCTTGTTTCATTACAAGAAGAAGGTGGGACAGTGGTAGGAGGTTGAATTTGTAACATAACAACCAAAACAATAAAAAAAATCAATAGAGAATTAAAGATTCGCATTTTTTTCAGCCGGATTTTTTTTTCTTATAAATACTGCGAGTTTATTAAAGCAATGATTCCATTTTTATCTTTATCAAATTGCACTTCATAATCCTTTCCATCAATTCTAGCAATGGCAAGTCTTGGAACACTTCTTGGAGAAAGTGCAGGTACTTTAACTTCTGGGTTGGTAATAGTTACAAACGCTTCAGGATGCTTCTTTTGTATCTCATACTCTAGAGCTTTACACGCCAATTCAGGAGTGCTACTATAACCAACAAAGAATTTAGAATTTTTATTTCCCATATGGAGGGTCAGATTTTAAAAGCGTTTGATATTAAGGAATTGTTTATCGAATACGGTGACAGACAACTGGCAATTTTAGTGAAAGATTCTTTTAAAGTATTTAAAATCGATTTTAAAGTCGATATTATGAAAAAGTTGAATCTCATTATCCAGTAGTTGTTGAAAGAATCAAAACGGGAAAAATTTTATTGCTCCTTCTGGATGAAATCATTACTGGAAAAACGATTTGTAAGAATTAAAAGTTTGGTTTTCTTCACACTTTGGGTATACCCATTCTTCATCATTTCGCGTTTCCCAAATATATTTAGCTATTAAAATTCTTAAATCAAAATAAATGTTCAATCTTAAAAGACATTTATATGTTTCATACATTCCAATTTTACAGCGTTCATGAAGAAGAAACCAATTTGAAGGTATAATCAAATGTTCAGGAATCAAATCAATATTAAAATTTTCATCAAATTTTACAACATATCTATTTTCGCGATATTTTGATCTTATTGTTCCAAATTTTAATACTCCATCACTAACACAGTAAACTTTATCATCAATAAAATATCTTTTCCTCACATTTGATTTATTTGGAAATCTACTAATTTCAAATTTTATAATTTTTCTTCCACGATCCCATGTAGGGCCTTTCTTTTCATATTCAACGAGATTAAAATCTTCATTGAAATAATGTGGTTTATTCTTAAACACTGCTCTTAATATTTGAAAACATCCCTCATATTCATGTATTTCAAGATACATATCCCCATTCTTCATCATTCCGAGTTTCCCAAATATATTTTGCTATTAAAACCCTTAAATCTTTGTAAATTCTCAATCTCAAAAAACATTTGGATGTTTCATGAATTGCGGATGTACAACGTTCATGAAGAATCCACCAATCGGAAGGAATTATCACATTTTTAGGTACTAACATAGATGTGTTAACGTTGCTATAATGAATGTAATATAAATTTTCAACCATTCCTGATATTTCACCATAATATAATTTATCATCATCATCATCAATAAAATATACTTTGTCGCCTATTTTATAATTTTTTCTAACGTTTGATTTGTTTGGTAATTTATTTAATTTAAAATCAAAATACCAACAAAAAATACCATCTGTTATGTATTCTTCGGTTTTAAAATCTTCATAAATCATTAATTTTGTAAAAAAATTTGAATAAAAACTTAGATGTTGTATAAATGTAACGCCTTTAGTAATTTTGACATTAATATCCCCATTCTTCATCGTTCCGACTTTCCCAAATATATTTTGCTATTAAAACCCTCAAATCCTTGTAAATTCTCAATTTTAAAAGACATTTAGATGTTTCATGAATTGCGGATACACAGTTTTTACGAAGAATAAACCAATTTGAAGGAATAATAGTGTCCCCGCTAACAACATCATCATTTTCAAACATTGTATAATAGTTATCCATATGTAGAACACTTATAACACCATATTTTAAATAACCAAGTTTTAGATAATATACTTTATCTTGTAAATTATAGTTTTTCCTTACGTCTGATTGATTTGGAAATCTATTCACTTTAAATATCTTTTTATCATCAAAATCATCGTAGTTATTACCATCTATGTCAATTTCAGCTTCGAGATTAGCTTCAAACATGACACGTTTTATTAAACCATTATTAAATTTAATATAACCAACCAAATATCTATCGGAGGTAAACCAATCTTTTTCAAAATCAAAAAATAAATCACCCTCCATTTCTAAAATTAAATGAAGGGTCAAAAAATTGGAAAACGTGTCGTTGTCAATTTAACGAAACATTTCAAATATTTTTCATATTGTTGGTATGAAGGTCTTGTCATTGATAAGAATAAGGTCATGTTGAAGAAGCCTCTATTATGTGAAATTACATCTAAAGATATTAAACCACTGCCAGTTGTTTTACCGAATTATCCTTGGTCAAACGGTGATAAAGTTCTTGTTCATCAATGTATTGATTCCTATTGGTCATGGTGGGAAGCTCATATAATTGAAAAAGCGAATGAAAGACAATGGAAAATCAAGTGAGTCAGGAAATATAACCATCCAGATGTGATGAACATTAATAAAGAATTAATTGCACCTTTTATCTCTTAACATTTGGATTGTAAATCTTAATCACAATCGGAATCAAATTTCTCAGATTTTGCGTTTTCCATCCCAACTTGTTCATGGATTCCAAAAAGTCCTCCGAGTCGACGCTCTTGTAGGTTTCCGAAATGATTTCGGGGTGTTTCTTAATGTCTCCCTCACACAACACATTCTTCATGCGTTTTGATATTTCTGCAGGAGAGAGCTTCTTCGGTTTTTCCAGCTTTCCGGAATGCGAAGGAAGAGCATGACCTATTCCACCTGTACGCATGTGAAACACTGCAATACCATTCCAAGGTCCCTCATAAACAAAATGAGTCTTTGAAAGAGGAGAAAGCTTATTGAACACGCCGATAGCACTCTGAGAATCATGAGTGATGCGCTGCACCGTACTGGTGGGCTGAACATACGAAGCCACCGCACGCATAGGGAGAGCGGAAAATTCCTGCTCTTTAAAAGCTCCCACATCACTCATGTGACGAATGGGGAGTTGAAAAGCACGCGCAACATTGTACGCAATGCGTTGCGCATTTCTCTGAGCAATGTAATGCGCATAATTGTAGTCATTATCATTCAGAAGCTCTTCAAAAGTCATATTTTTTCGAGCAATTCGATCACGTAATTGTTTGCACGCCATGGGAGCTCCTGCCTGAACACCAATAAAATATCGAGTGTCTCGACCTTTGGTCTGCTTAAATATACCGGCAAAAGCATGCTCATCCTCTCCAAACTCTGCATTCCACGTCTTTCCATCCATGGATCCATCAATGGATTGACACTTGAGAGAGGGAGGGGTCTGATCTTTAGAAACGAATTGAGAAACCGCTTCATGAAGCAATTCCGGCTTCAAATCAGCTTCTTTAACATCAGAAAGAATGGGAACAATCATCATGTACGTAAAAGCGTTAAGAGGGAGAGAATCCACATGAAGTTTGGCATCCACTGGATGAACCATTAAAAATCCACCAGGAATATCTTCTTCATCCGTAAAATCGACATTATGAAGAGCATCAATCTTTAAAATCTGCCCATTTTCGTAATTTTTAAGAATTGCTTTAACTGCCAATTCATCTTTGGAAGAAAGCTTGGGACCAGAATAAACTTCCATTTCTTACTTTTTTAAAAAATAGATTCTTATTAAAAATATATAGATTTTTTTGTTTGAAAGAGGGATGGATTTATTCACACATCTTCCCGTTCAATACATTAGTTCAAAAATTAACGCCACAATCGTCATTGAAAACACTCGAGAAAACAAAGATGCCATTGAAGAAGTTTTATGTAACATGTTAGGTATCAGAAAGACTGTGGGAAATGTCAAAATTGGTCCTCCCATGACAGTTTCAGAAGCTGTTCGATATAACGAAGGATTTGATACTGCCATGAAAATTGCAACAAATGTTACAATTATTGAAAGTCCTGACATTGAAATTGATGGAGAACTTGTGATTAAAGGTCCAAAGAGAATTAGAGAAGAAAGAGGGGAGTAAAATCTCGAAGAGATTTTACTCAAATAAATTTATTTTCTTTCGTTCTAAAATGACACATTCTGGATAATATGGTTCCTTCACAATAGAACATCCAAAATCTTTTAAACAATGAACATTCCCTTCTATCATAAAAGAAATTGCTATTCCTTCGTATTTTATATTATCCCTTATATAACCCCCTACAATTAATCGACCTTCATTATCTTTCCAAACATACTTTATCTTTCCAATAATTGTATGGAATTCAAGTTTTATAGGTTGATCTTTAAACTCATACAAATATTTCTCAATCAATTTAAAAGGATAGAAACTATTGTATTTCAAATCTTTAAATCCTGCAGGAAGTAAAATTCCACTAAACCATATCCAACCCCCATTCCGAATCATTTTTTGTTTCTTTAAAATTCAATTATATTTTGATCAAAATCATTTTCCAATTCAACGCTTTCCATTTTGATGGGTTCCTTCTTCTCTTCCAGTAGTAGATCTGCATCTTGTGGTTCGTTTGGTATCAAAAAGGATGCGGGTATGCTAAATAAAAGCATAATAATTACGTGCCCTCCTAGAACCAACCATTCCAAATTCTTCCACATGCACACGGGTCCTACCGTTTTGATTCCAGACATTTCAGTAATCATTGCACCTGCAATGACACTGATCATTCTTCCAAAATTGCTCACTCCTGCCAAATATGCATATGTTGAAGCTTCCATGTTTTCTGGACATACTTTACCAATGATTGAAGAGGAAGGAATCCAGTACAACATATCCACCATGTTATGCAAAATATCATCTCCAATCAAGAAAAAGACAGCATCCGGTATTCCCCAATGTAAATTCCAACGTTTTACAATTACAAAATCGAATAAACCTCCTATACCCGATAAAATGGTGGTGAAGAGAATGACGCTTCTAAACTTCCATCTACTGAAAAGCCATTGATAAATAAACACAACGGAAAATGACGCAACCGCTCCAGCGATTCCAGTGGTGGTAATGTAAAATTTGTATCCAAATGCGGGACCCCCCGGCAAACACGCTTCATCCGCCGTAAAGAAGAAATCCAAAGCAGAAGAAAATGTAATTTTACTGCCCTGTGCAATAATTTGATAGAGTGCAACTTTTGCTATAATCTTATTATCAAATGCAAAGAATCCTCCAATTGCTGCAACAGATATAACCACTCCTGAACATGCAAGACCCAACCACTTGCTTGCAAATGCGGCAATGGAAGCCATGGCAGGAGCGGAGAGACCTGTTAATGCAACAACAATGACAATTTTCCATTGTTTACGAATTCTTATTGTATCTATAAACACTAGAGGCGTTTTTTTACGTTTTACTTCTGGTAGAAAATTAAATAAAATCGGCAAAATGGGCGTACAACACAGTGCAAGTGCTATAGCGTTTGATATTCTAAATAGTTTTTGATCTGCAAGCGGTCCCATAAAGCACATTCCTACAATGAATCCAAATTGTTGGAATCCATTGGATAGAGTTACAATATCAGATCCTGTGTGAGGATTTTTTCGCATTAATTCTGCGTATTGACCTTCCATAAGCAAATCAACAATAGCAATCTCAAAATGGATCATGGTCAAAAAGATTACAATGCAAATAATGTTTCTAATCTCTACAACCATTAGAATGGCTCCAGTAATACCAACTAGCACAGATGAAAACATCCACCATTTCTTGTGGTACCCGCCAATTGCAATTAAATCGCTCAATACACCAAATAAAGGTTTAACTGTCCAAGGAGACATGGCCAGCGCCCCATATGTTTGAACACCCACCGCATCAATTCCCATATCCTTCATCAGGGGGAATACACCGTTTGTAAAGATGATAAAAACGATGCCTTTTACAAAACATTGTGTGATGAATAAAAGAAAAATAAATTTAAGAGTGAATGCATCTTTTAATCGATAATAATATGCTTTCATAATTTTTTTAACTATAATAACGTAATAAAGTTCTCATTTTATTCTTGAATAAAAAATCAAAAAGGGAAATGTCACCCAATAGACAGGGAATGCTGAAATGTAAAAAATACTGTAGCTTGATTTTACATAATGAAAGGTTGTCAGCCATGAAAGAACGGATCCCAAAATCCATAAGCAGATGGAATACACGGATCCAGGCATTGCAACAATTGCAGT
>ERZ795061.768-NODE-768-length-32144-cov-6.191156_pt1 | contig 32144 bp, 28 predicted proteins | sample MGYA00375145_ERZ795061 | MGnify/ENA primary metagenome ERZ795061 (study PRJEB30190, sample SAMN05720144) | anaerobic digester metagenome | isolation source: active sludge of municipal wastewater-treating anaerobic digesters | place: USA | collected 2014-12-22 ... | reverse complement strand
CCCAATATTGGATGGGACATTACGGCCCGTCGCGCGACCAAAGCAATGCGATGGCCCGCTATCCTATGCCCAATTGGGAGCCGACGGGTGGCTGGCGCGTGACGCCTTCACTCGTCTATGCCCATGCTCTTCAGGAATCCACGTTCCGAACCGATGTCGTAAGCCCGGCAGGTGCACGGGGATTGATGCAAGTTCGTCCCGGAACTGCGCAAGACATCGCGCGCGCACGCGGCAATAGCTTTGTTGCTTCGGAACTCGACCGTCCTTCGGTCAATCTGGAATATGGGCAATCTTATCTCGAAAAACTGCGCGACATGCCCTCGACAGGCGGTTTACTGCCCAAGGTAATCGCAGCCTATAATGCCGGGCCTACGCCGCTCGCCCGTTGGAATATGGAAATACGTGACAATGGCGATCCGCTGCTTTTCGTTGAATCCATCCCCTATTGGGAGACGCGCGGTTATGTTGCGATAATTTTGCGCAACTACTGGATTTACGAAATGCGCGAAAACAAGGCATCCGGAAGCCTCAAAGGTCTCGCCCAATATCTCTGGCCGAATTTCCCGGATGGTAATGGCAATGTTTTGGCCCGGCGTATGACGGGAGGCTCCATTGCCTCTCGATGAAAGCCGGCTTTTCAAACCGGTCAACATTGCATTGTTGACGGTATCGGACACCCGCACAACAGAAGACGATACAAGCGGGAACATTTTGGCCGAGCGCATCACAACCGCTGGACACAAAATTGTTGAACGCGCGATCCTGCGCGATGATGTCGCACTATTGACCGCTCGTTTGCACAACTGGATCGATGATGACCGCATCGATGTTGTCATCTCGACCGGGGGAACCGGGCTTACAGGGCGCGACGTTACGCCTGAGGCGCTGGATCGCGTAAAGTCGAAAGATATACCGGGCTTTGGCGAACTATTTCGCTGGCTCAGTTTCGCCTCGATCGGAACGTCTACAGTTCAATCGCGGGCCTGTGCGGTCTTGGCACGAGGCACCTACATCTTCGCGCTGCCTGGTTCCAATGGCGCGGTTAAAGATGGCTGGGACCAGATTTTGGTCCATCAACTCGACAGCCGCCACCGGCCATGCAATTTTGTGGAACTAATGCCGAGGTTGCGCGAAATTTAAAAATTCGCGCTATTTGTTCTTTATTTGTTCTATGCATTCTGCCATGACAGCGGAGTGTCAAAGCCCATATCTTCTAGTCCTGTCTCCGGCAGAGGCGCAGGTGAAAACCGGGTTCCCGTCAGGTTCAACTTACCGGACCGACAACCGGATGGCGATTGGCTCGACGAACGGGAGTGGCAGGACGGTGGCGTTCCACGCTTGCGCACTACCGTTACCGAAGAACATCCCAAATCCATCCTCAGTTTCAACGCATCGCCGGATTTACCCTTCGATCGTTCGGTGAACGCCTATCGTGGCTGCGAACATGGATGCATCTACTGTTATGCTCGGCCAAGCCATGCGTTTCACGATCTGTCGCCTGGGTTGGATTTTGAAAGCCGGCTATTTGCAAAGCCACAAGCAGCCTCATTACTGCGCAAGACGCTCGCCAAACAGGGCTATCGCCCTGCCCCAATAGCTATTGGAACAAATACTGATCCGTACCAACCCATCGAGCGGACATACCGGATCACGCGCCAGATATTGGAGGTCATGGTCGAAACACGGCATCCGATTGTGATAACCACAAAATCGGCCAAGGTTGTGGAAGACATTCCGCTACTCGCCGATTTGGCGAAAGACAATCTGACTGGTGTTGCGTTATCGGTGACAACGTTGGACGGGAAACTTGCCCGAATATTGGAGCCCAGGGCATCGACTCCGCAAAAGCGGCTCGAAGCAGTACGGCTTCTCGCAGATGCGGGTATATATGTTCATGTGAACATAGCGCCAATTATTCCAGGGATTACCGACACCGAAATTGAAGCGCTCGTGGCGGCTGCTGCGGAATATGGCGCACAAAGCGTATCCTGGATACCGATCCGGTTACCGCACGAAGTGGCACCCCTGTTCCGCGAGTGGCTCGACACCCATTTCCCGGATCGCGCATCAAAGGTCATGAACATCATCCGTGACTTGCGCGGCGGCAAAGATAATGATCCCGCTTTTTTTAGCCGTATGCGCGGGTCAGGTTCTTGGGCGGAATTGATCCGGGCGCGGATGCGTATCGCCAAAAGCAGACACGGATTGGGTTCGTCTAAATGGTCGGTACGAAGCGACCTGTTTACGCCGCCCAATGTGAGCGGACAACTCAACCTCTTTTAACCGAAGGTCGTGTCGTCGCCTTCAAGTGGCTTAAAACGAATAAGCCGACTGGTCTGCACGGCAGCCTGGCGGTTTATGACGGCTTTGCGATAGTCGGGGTCAGTCACCATTTCCAGAAACGCGGCGCTATTGGGATAGTAAGCAATAAATACGGAGTCCCACTGATTTTCCTGCGGCCCGGTTACCATGACCTCCATTTTGCCACGCCAAATAATCTTTCCGCCTACACGCTGGAAAATAGGACCGCTAGTTTTTCCATATTCTTCATAGGCCCGCGCGCCGCTCCAACCCTGACCTGCATTCGGGTGATCTTCGGGATAGACGGCATTTTCATTAAAGCGCAGTAGATTGAGCATGTTGATGGGCTCATCGCGCGGAAGCTGTTTGAACAGGTCGAATGCTTCGCGTGTCGGATCGATATAGCTGTCGGCCATGCTCAATCCTCCAACACAAAATCTTTGAATTGCTGGCGCAAGGCAACTTTTTGAATTTTGCCTGTTCCTGTGTGCGGCAGTTCATCAACGAACAAAACGCGGTCGGGCATCCACCATTTCACGATCCGTTCGGCGAGATAGGATTTCACTGTCTCCTCATCCACCTCAGCTCCGGGCTTCTTCACGGCGATCAGAACCGGACGCTCGTCCCATTTTGGATGCGGTACGCCAATAGCACCGGCCTCGGCGATACCGGGGCACCCCACGGCAATATTCTCAAGTTCGACCGAGCTGATCCATTCACCGCCCGATTTGATGACATCCTTTACGCGGTCGGTAATTTGCATGGTGCCATCAGGGTGCAGGACTGAAACATCGCCGGTATCGAACCATTGATCCGGATCGACAGCATCATCCTCAGCCTTGAAGTAGCGTTTGATGACCCAAGGACCGCGTATTTGCAGCGCGCCCGAGGTGACGCCATCACGCGGGGCGACGTTGCCGTCCTTGTCGATCACGCGCAATTCTACGCCGAAGGGCACCCTGCCCTGCTTGCACACGACATCAATCTGCTCATCAAGAGTCAACTCATCCCAATTGGGCGTTGGCGAACCCATTGTCCCGATCGGCGACGTTTCGGTCATGCCCCATGCGTGGCTAACGCGCACGCCGGACTTCATCAGGCGTTCGATCATCGCACGCGGTGCGGCAGAGCCACCGATTGTGACCAATCTCAGCTTGCCAAGAGAAGCGGAACGTCCAGCGGCCGCCTCAGCATCCAGATGGCCAAACATGGCCAACCAAACCGTTGGAACGCCAGCGCTGTGTGTGACACCTTCCTCCAACATCAATTTATGGAGGATCGGGGCTTCATTAGTCGTCGAGAACACAAATTTAACGCCCGCGGCTGCGCCGGCAAAGGGTAATCCCCAACTCGCTGCATGGAACATCGGTACAATAGGAAGAAGCGTGGCCTGCGGGCTCAAATCGAAAACCGATGGCGCGATTTCGGCCATCGCATGCAACATCGTCGATCGGTGTTGGTAAAGAACACCCTTCGGGTTACCTGTCGTGCCGCTTGTATAGCACAGCATGCACGGGTCGCGCTCGTCACCGGTGGCCCATTGATAATTGCCATCCTGCGCCGCCAGCAAAGCGCCATAACTCGAAGCGTCGTCAAAAACGATGTAGTGTTCTACTGTTTTCAAGTGCGGCTTCAGCCTGTCGACGATAGGCTGGAACGCAGCGTCGTACATCAGGACTTTGTCTTCGGCATGGTTCATGATGTAGATCAGGTCTTCATCGAACAAGCGGATATTCACGGTATGAATAACGCCGCCAAAACCGATTGCCCCGTACCAGGCCGCCAGATGACGGTGGTGGTTCATGGCAAAAGTCGCGATCCGGTCACCTTTTTGCAGCCCGAAACCGGCAAACGCCTGCGATAGCTTGCGCGCCTCGGTCGCAACATTTGCCCAGTTGGAACGCTCAATGCTCCCGTCGGCCCAGCGTGTCACGATTTCCCGCGTTCCATGCTCCCGCGCTGCATAATCGATCAGGTGCGTTACCCTTAAATCCCAATCCTGCATGGTGCCGCGCATGGCTCTCTCCTCTGATTTTTAAGTTCTTAGTGCACCAATGCCAAAACTGGACCCAAGGGCGCAAGCTCTACATTTGCGATACCGTCGATTGCCTTTAATTTGTCCAGCAATGATGCGTCCAATTGGTAACGTCTGCCCAAGGCTATACGGGTCCAATGCCCATCTGCTGTCCGCGTCTTGATGATCAACTCGCTTTTGCCACCTTGCAGCGGTGTCACAATCTCCGCCAAATGCGCAAATGCCTGTTCGCTGGTAACATCGAGCTGCATTTTCAACCGTGAAACACCCGTCAGACTGCTCAGCGGCTTGGCGCTTTTCACAGTAAAACTGGGGACCTCGTCCCCAGCACGCATATCCATCTCGCAATGTAGCAACAGACATGCTGCTTCCTTTGCCCATTCGGACAACATCAAGCCGACAGCCTCGTCAAAGCAGCGCACCGAAAATTGGCCGCTTTGATCCGAAAAGTCGGCAACCATGAACCGTTTGCCCTTTCGCGACTCCCGCCAACGCACGCCTTCGATCAAAGCTGAAATCGTAGCAGAGCGCCTTACGCCTTCCGGTATTGGCCCGCTTTCGAGCCATGTTACATAGCTTTTGGCACCATGGCTCGCGGCGATCGCATCATATTGCGAACAGGGATGCGCCGAGAAATAGAATCCGAACGCCTCCTTCTCGCGGTTCATCTGTTCACCCAGAGCCCACTCGATATTTTGATCGATGCGTAATTTGGCTATATCGGAACCACCTTCGCCGAATAGCCCGCCCTGACCGCTTTCGCGTGAATCACGGGCCGACTGCGCGGCCGCGAGCAATGTTTCGGCGGCAGCGTGCACGGCGGCACGATTGGGATCGAGACCATCAAACGCTCCAGCAGCGGCCAGATTTTCGAGGCTACGCCTGTTTAACTGCGCTGGATCGGCGCGGTTAGCAAAGTCATCGAGACTGGCAAATGGTCCGCTTTTTTCGCGTTCAGCAACGATGCCCTCCATTGCCTTTTCGCCGACATTCTTGATGCCGCCCAATGCATAGCGGACCGCCAGGCCACCTTCATGGTCACTTTCAACTGTATATTCGGCTTCGCTTTGGTTGATGTCTGGCGGCAAGCAACTGACCTCCAGGCGCCGCATATCATCGATGAAGATGCCCAACTTGTCGGTCTGGTGCATATCGAAACACATTGATGCAGCAAAAAACTCCTGCGGATGATGTGTTTTCAGCCACGCGGTCTGGTAGGCGAGCACCGCATAGGCGGCCGCATGGCTCTTGTTGAAGCCGTAGCCCGCAAATTTGTCGATCAAGTCGAACAACTCATTCGCGCGGTTGGGCGGGATGTCATGTGTTGCGCACCCAGTTACGAACCTTTGCCGCTGCGCATCCATCTCTGCCTGGATTTTCTTACCCATTGCGCGGCGGAGCAAATCTGCTTCACCCAGACTGTAGCCGGCCAAGATCTGTGCCGCCTGCATGACCTGTTCCTGATAAACGAATATCCCGTAAGTTTCGTTCAACACGGGCTCAAGCAGCGGATGCGGATATTCTATCGTCTCTTCGCCGTTTTTCCGGCGGCCAAACATGGGAATGTTGTCCATCGGGCCAGGTCGGTACAACGAAACAAGTGCGATGATGTCGCCAAAATTTGTAGGCTTAACCGCGGCAAGAGTGCGGCGCATGCCTTCCGATTCAAGCTGGAACACGCCCACCGTATCGCCACGTTGTAGCAACTCATATACTTCAGGGTCGTCGTGGGGCAGCAGGTCGAGGTTTATGTGCACACCCCGCTTGGCCAGCATTTTGCTTGCCTTCTGCAGCACGGAAAGCGTTTTCAGCCCTAAAAAGTCGAACTTCACTAACCCTGCGCTTTCGACATATTTCATGTCGAATTGCGTAACAGGCATGTCGGAACGTGGGTCACGATAGAGCGGCGCCAGTTCGGAAAGCTCGCGGTCCCCAATTACAACACCTGCAGCGTGTGTTGAGCTATGGCGCGGTAATCCTTCCAATTTCATGGCGAGATCAAACAGCCGTTTGACCTGTTCATCGCGCCGATATTCTTCGCGAAGTTCTGCGACACCGCTCAACGCGCGTTTCAAATCCCATGGGTCGGTCGGATGATTGGGAACCTGCTTGCACAGCCGGTCCACCTGCCCGTAACTCATCTGGAGCACACGTCCGGTATCGCGCAATACGGCTCGCGCCTTTAACTTACCGAATGTGATGATCTGCGCCACTTGCCGGTGGCCGTATTTCTTTTGAACATAGCGAATGACTTCGCCACGACGCGTTTCACAAAAGTCGATATCGAAGTCAGGCATCGATACACGGTCGGGGTTCAAAAAGCGTTCGAACAGAAGGCCAAGCTTGATTGGATCAAGATCGGTAATGGTCAGTGACCAAGCGACAAGCGAGCCTGCCCCCGAACCACGGCCCGGACCAACCGCAATATCCTGCTCTTTTGCCCATTTAATAAAGTCGGCAACGATCAGGAAGTAGCCCGAAAAGCCCATCGAACAAATAACATCGGCTTCAAATTTCAGCCGGTCAAAATATACCTTTCGCGCCGCCTCATCCGTTATGCCCGCCGTCTCTAGGCGCTTTTCCAGACCAATCCGCGAATCCTCGCGCAGCTGCAGTTCTTCAGCTTCCTTGTCTCCGGCCAAGCTTGGTAGAATTGGGTTGCGGTAGGGCGCCAAGGCTGCGCAACGGCGCGCAATGACCAGGGTGTTTGCGATGGCTTCGGGGATATCGGCGAATAGCTCGCCCATTTGCCTGCCGGTTTTGATCCATGTGTCGCGGCTACTGCGCCGACGATCCATGTTTTCGACATATTCGCCATCCGAAATGCACAGCATCGCATCATGGGCGTCGAAAAATTCGGGTTCGGCAAAAAAGGCAGGATTCGTTGCGACCAGCGGGATGTCATGCTGATATGCGAGATCGATTAAAGCATCCTCTGCCGCATCCTCAATCGGATTATTTCGTCTGGACAACTCGATATATAGTCGACCGGGAAAGAGGGCCTGTAAATTTTCGGTGTATTCAACGGCAGCGCTAACTTGTCCGTCTGCGAGCAGTTGAGCCAAAGCACCTTCGCTGCCGGCAGTTAGGGCAACCAACCCCTCGGTAAAATCGGCCAATTGTTCTAATGTGACATGGGCATCAAAATCTTCGGGACGATCGAGATGCGCCATCGAGACAAGCCGACACAGATTATGATATCCCCGTTCGTTCTGTGCGTAGAGCGCCAACCAGTCGCGAATGAAGTGACCATCGCTTCCGGGCCGTCCAACGCCCAGCAAAGTCCCGATTAAGGGCTGAACTCCCTTGGCTTTTGCACCATCCTGAAAGGGCATGACGCCATAAAGCCCGTTTCGGTCGCAAATCGCGATTGCCGGAAAACCGAGCTTTTTGGCTGCTTCGCCAATCGCCTTAGGTTCAATCGCGCCTTCCAACATGGTGTAAGCGGAAAAAACGCGCAAAGGGACAAAGGGCACATAGCTCATGCTACAGAACTTAATATGGACTGGCCCCTTTTGGCAATTTCAGACCAGCGGTTCGTTGTGGACAAATGTGCGATAGTGCAGCGGATCCACTTGGTGATCAGACTGGTTCCTGTAACAGCCGCTCAATATCTTTCGCCAAAGCTTCCGGCTTGACCTGCGGCCCATGCCGCGCGACCACATTGCCTTTGCGATCAATCAGAAATTTCGTGAAATTCCATTTAATTCCGCGCGACCCCATAAGGCCGGCCTGCTGCTGTTTCAGATAATGCCAAAGCGGGTCTTCGTCTTTGCCGTTCACATCGATTTTTGCGGCAAGCGGAAACGACACATCATAGGTCAGCGAGCAGAAATTCTTGATCTCTTCTTCGTCACCGGGTTCCTGCTCCCCAAATTGATTGCACGGGAATGCCAGGACTTCGAACCCTTGGTCACCATATTTTTTAAAAAGCTTTTCAAGGCCTGCATATTGAGGCGTAAATCCACATTTAGACGCGGTATTTACGATGAGCAGAACTTTGCCGGCATGTTCCGACATGGCCTCTTCGCGTCCCCCAGGCATTTTTACACGGTAATCATAAACGCCCATATCCATTCCTCTCAAACTAATATTATGACCAACATTTGATCTATCTAAGTACGCCTTCGTGCAACCGGAACACGCGATCCATTTTTGCGGCCAATCGTTCGTTATGGGTGGCCACAATGGCGGCCGATCCCTCACCCCGGACAAGTGCCATGAATTCACCCAGTACAATATCTGCAGTATGCTCGTCGAGATTACCGGTTGGCTCATCGGCAAGAACCAATTTCGGCCGGTTCGCCAACGCACGCGCGACAGCTACACGTTGTTGCTCACCACCTGATAGCTTTGATGGCCTGTGGTGCAGACGTTCGGCTAATCCTAGTTTGCTGAGCAAATGCTTTGCACGGTCTTCTGCCTCATCTGGCGCTGCGTCCGCAATCAACTGCGGTAGAATAACATTCTCCAAGGCGTCGAAGTCTGGAAGCAGGTGATGGAACTGGTACACAAAGCCCAATTTTTCGCGCCGTATCTCCGTCTGCCGATCCACGCTGCTCGAACTGACCTCTTCACCGTCCAACTTAATAGATCCGGCAAATCCACCTTCGAGAAGGCCAATTGCCTGCAACAGCGTTGATTTTCCGGATCCGGACGGGCCCAATAGCGCAACAAGTTCTCCGTCACCCACGGACAAATTGATGCCCCGAAGGACTTCGATGGTGACGTCGCCCTGCACAAATGTGCGGCGGACATCGGATATTTCGACAATCTTACTCATAACGCAACACCTGTACCGGATCGGTGCTTGCGGCCTTCAGAGCTGGGTACAACGTCGCCAAGAAGCTGAACAGCAAAGCCAGACCGCAAATTGCAAGAACCTCCATAGGATCTGTTCGCGAAGGCAACTCCGTCAGAAAGCGGATGGACGGATCCCACAGGTTCTGGCCTGTGACGAATTGCACAAAATTGACAACGGATTGGCGGAAATACAGAAATATAGCGCCCAATATCAGACCCAAGACGATGCCCGCGGACCCGATGAGCAGTCCGACCATCATGAATATGCGCAAGAGAGACTTCCGGGATGCACCCATGGTTCGTAATATCGCGATGTCCCGTGTTTTCGCCCGGACCAGCATGATGAGCGACGACAGGATATTGAACACAGCAACCAAGACAATGATGGACAGGACCACGAACATCGCCACCCGTTCGACCGCCAACGCCTCGAACAATGATGCGTTCATACTTTTCCAATCCACAATCATGGCTTTGTTTTCGATTTTCGACAGCAGTGGCCGCAAAATTTCATTTACCTTGTCGGGGTCGTTGGTTTTGATTTCGATCATGCCAACTTCATCGCCGAGCAGCATCAATATCTGTGCGCGTTCAATCGGCATAATGACAAAGGCCTTGTCATAATCATAGACGCCAACTTCGAAAATGGCGGCAACCTCATAGGAAATCTCGCGTGGCACAGTTCCAAAGGGTGTGGTTCGGCCGGCGGGATTGATAATCGTGATGCTCTGGCCAACCTGCACACCTAAATTTTGGGCAAGGCGCGATCCGATTGCTACCTTGTCTTCATCGGCACGAAGCGCGCCCAAGTCACCAGCAACCGTTTTGCCGTTGAGCGTCTCGTTATTCCGAATATCCTGCACCGACATCCCGCGCGCAAGTATAGCTTCGACCCGGCCTTCGTAGGTTGTCAGCAGAGGCTGTTCGATCAAAGCCGTCGCACCTGTGACGCCGGGCGTTTCACGTACATCTTTCAGAACTTGCCGCCAATCTTGTAGTCGCCCGCCATATCCTTGGACGACCGCATGCCCGTTCAGGCCAACAATCTTGTCAAACAGCTCGGCGCGAAATCCGTTCATTACGCTCATGACGATAATCAGCGCGGCAACACCCAACGCGACGGCGACCAGACTGATGCTCGCCACCAGAAAGATGAATCCCTCACCCTTATTCGGCAAAAGATATCGGCGGGTGACCATCCGTTCGTAACGCGAGAGGATCATAAAGCGTCTTTATTCAGCATTTCAGGCATGTTGCGCTCTTAGGAGTCGCCAAAGCCGCTGGCAAGCGTTGTTGCAGCCTTGCAACAGCTTTTGAAAAAGCGCGGCCCGACGTCCGGTTCCGTTTGCAAAGAATCGGTCTAGGGCGGAAAAGGCATGTGAATTCGTCGACCGCCATGTGGCCGAGGGTTCAGGGGGGAAAAATCAGACCCGCCGATGGGGATCGGTAGAGGACTGAAAATATTGCGCTAGCAAAGCTGCAGAGCGAGGCCGTCCGATATTTCGGGCGGCCTTGTTTTTTGCCCTCTTGAAATATGCCCCGACTTTACCATCTTGTCATCCGGACGCCCAAAAGGGTCCAAACATGACCGCAGGTGCCACAACGGGCCTGCAAAAAAACCAAATTGCTTGATGGAGAATTTGACATGAACCGTTTTGATTTTACCCCCTATCGCCGCAACACTGTTGGCTTTGATCGCCTGTTTGAACTGCTTGAGAACACAGGTCGTATCGCCCAGAACGAAAATTATCCGCCGTTCAATATCGAGCGGACCGGTGAGAATGACTACCAGGTCACTGTCGCTGTCGCCGGTTTCAAGCCGGATGAAATTGAAATCACCGCCCAGCAGAATTTGCTCGTCGTGACTGGCAGCAAGAATGCCGATAGCAACGACAATCGTGACTTTCTCCACATGGGCATTGCAAGCCGCAATTTCGAACGGCGCTTCCAATTGGCTGATCACATCCATGTGACCAATGCCGACATGGCCGACGGTCTGTTGTTGATTTCCTTGGTGCGCGAGGTTCCGGAAGCGCTGAAGCCGCGCAAGATCGAAATCGGCGGCCAGACGGCCCCTACCGTCATTGAGCATGACGATTCGAAGAAAAAGGGCAGCAAGGTCGCCTAATTTAGGAAAATGGTTCGGGGCGGTCGACTTCTCGACCGCCCCGGGCACATATGCGCCCTTCCCATCCAATCAGCCCGGGTCGCAATTGGGCCCACTGGATATGAAACTGAATTGACACCCCGTTACAACAACATGGGTTAACGGCAATATGTCAATATTTTGTTATCAGACCAAACGGCTTTGTTTCACTGCGGCCTCGACAAAGCTCGCGAATAAAGGATGTGGAGCAAAAGGTTTCGACTTAAGCTCCGGATGAAACTGAACCCCAATAAACCACGGATGTTCCGGTCGTTCAACAATTTCAGGCAGTTCGCCATCCGGTGACATCCCACTGAAGACAAGTCCCCCTGATTCCAGTGCGTCCTTATAATGGACGTTTACTTCATAACGATGACGATGGCGTTCCGAGATATCATTTGCGCCGTAAATGTTCGCCACATGGCTGTTGCCGCTCAACTTGGCGTCATAGGCACCAAGCCGCATCGTACCGCCCAAATCCCCGCCAGCCTCACGCTTTTGCAAGCCTTCTTCGGCCATCCATTCGGTGATTATGCCGACCACAGGTTCTTCAGTAGGCCCAAATTCGGTGCTTGAAGCTTCGGCAATTCCCGCGGTGTTACGCGCGCCTTCTATACAGGCCATCTGCATGCCTAGGCATATCCCGAAGAACGGCACTTGCCGTTCCCGCGCGAATTTCACAGACGCGATCTTGCCTTCCGAGCCGCGTTCACCAAATCCACCTGGCACCAGAATAGCGTGCATCGGTTCCAGAGCGGCGGCAATCTCGGCCTCAGACTGTGCGAATAGCTCCGCATCAATCCACTTGATATTGACCTTTACCCGATTGGCCAACCCGCCATGGACAAGCGCTTCGTTCAAGGATTTATAGGCATCGGCCAAGCCGACATATTTCCCGACGACCCCAATGGTGACTTCACCTTCGGGGTTGGACTGCCGCTCGATAATATCTTCCCAACGGGACAAGTCCGGCTCTCCGGAATAATCGAGACCGAAGGCACGCAGAACTTCATTATCAAGCCCCTCTGCATGATATTGTAGCGGGACGGCATAGATGCTCTTCGCATCCAATGCCGGGATAACGGCTTCCTTGCGCACGTTACAAAAGGCCGCGATCTTCGCACGCTCATTTTCGGGCAAGGGATGCTCACACCGGCACAATAGTACATCGGGCTGGATTCCCAGTGATGTCAATTCGCGCACACTATGTTGCGTTGGCTTTGTCTTCAGTTCGCCTGCCGCGGCAATATAGGGAACCAGTGTCACATGAACCGATAATGTAAGTTCACGGCCCAATTCGTTACGGAGTTGGCGGATCGCTTCGATGAAGGGCAGCGATTCGATATCGCCTACGGTGCCGCCAATTTCGCACAGAACGAAATCCAGATCATCGGTTTCCGCTTTGGCAAATTCTTTGATCGCATCCGTAACGTGCGGAATTACCTGCACCGTTGCACCCAGATAATCGCCGCGTCGTTCCTTCTGGATGATGGTCTGGTAAATCCGACCCGAGGTGATGTTGTCCGACTGCCGCGCAGATACGCCCGTAAAACGTTCATAATGCCCCAGATCAAGGTCGGTTTCCGCACCGTCATCGGTGACGTAAACTTCCCCATGCTGATAGGGCGACATCGTGCCCGGATCGACATTGAGATAGGGATCGAATTTGCGGATGCGTACGCGGTACCCACGCGCCTGCAAAAGCGCGGCGAGCGAAGCCGCCATAAGACCTTTGCCAAGCGAGGAGACCACGCCACCGGTGATAAAAATGAACCGTGCCATGGGGGTAAAGGCCTAAGACGCCTTTAACGGAAAAGACAAGCGGGCGAATCTATCCTGCACAAATAAATATGTGCAAAAAACGATTTTACGCACTCAACCCAATTATTTGTCGAGTGGAACCTCGGTTGCGGGAGCGGTCTTCTCGACAGGTGCAGGCGTTGCCGCCACAGGAGCCGCAGGCGCTGCCGGAACTTCGGTACGCTCAAGCGAGGTATCGATCTTTGCCGTTCCACCTTCGCGAGCGGCCACGAAAGCGAGCGAAATTGACAGCAAAATGAAAAGCGTCGCCAAAATCGTTGTAAGGCGGGTCATGAAATCTGCCGCACCGCGTGCCGACATAAGGCCCGAGGGGCTTCCGCCCATGCCAAGACCACCACCTTCGGAACGCTGCATCAGGATAACGCCAACCAGTGAAGCCGCGATGATGGCTTGCACAACAATGAGGAAATGGAAAATACCCATGAAAAATTCCGAACGATTAAATGTGGCGGTCCGCCGTTGATGCGGCCCACATAGCGACCGCACCCGCAATCTTCAATGCTCTTAAGAGGATTTTGCTGCTGCGGCCAAAATCGGTTCGAATTTCGTTGCGGTCAGACTGGCCCCTCCAATCAAACCACCGTCGACATTGGGAATGGCTAAAAGCATCGGTGCATTATCTCCATTCATGGAGCCGCCGTACAATATTGATATTTTTTTTCCGTCTGGACCAAAGCGTGCGACGAGTTGTTCCCGAATAGCCCCATGCATCTCCGCGACATCCGAGTCTTCAGGTATGCGCCCCGTCCCAATGGCCCATACAGGTTCATAGGCGATGCTGAGCCAGTCTGAACCCGCTTCATCCGGTACCGACTTTTGAACCTGACCGAGAACGATTTCCAACGCCTGGCCGGCATCGCGCTCTTCCAAAGTTTCACCGACGCAAATGATGACCTTCAGTCCCGAATTTTGAGCTGCCTGTGCCTTACCACGGATATCCGCGTCGGTCTCATTCTGCCCTGCACGACGCTCGCTATGCCCCACTAACGTCAATGCAGCCCCTGCATCGGCCAACATCTCGGCAGATACACATCCAGTATGCGCCCCGGACACCTGCATGTGGCAATCCTGACCACCCAGGGTGTACTCGAGAAGCCGCGACGTTGCGCGATCAATCAGAGTGGCTGGAATACACAATGCGCTATCGACGGACGCGGCATAGGATGTTGCCATTGCCGCAATGGCTTCAATTTCTGCCAGATCTGCCGATGTTCCGTTCATCTTCCAATTACCGACGATAAATTTGCGCATAGCCCTGCTCCCATTTGGCATATTCCCGAATCTGAGCGCGCTATGCCCTCGTTTCCGCATTTCCTGCAAGTCTATCCCTTGATTGCGGATGCCTTGCCGCCTAAAGCGACACCAAATTCAACGCATCCGCGCCATTTGTCTGGAAAACGCAGTTCATGATCAGTTCCATCCGTTCGCTTATAAATTCAAAATTCGGAGCGGTGATTGCGCTCCTCTTTGTCGGAATGATCGCCATTGCCTTTGCATTGGGTGATGTAACAGGATCAAGCAGCTTTGGTGGTTTGAGCGGCGGAAACGTCGCTCGTGTTGGCGATCGCAACATCACATTGGGCGAATTGAACGACGCGCTCGACAACAGACTGCGCGCCGAACGCCAAAACAACCCCACCTTGGATATGGCAAATTTCGTTGAAGGCGGCGGTCTCGATTCTACCCTCGAACAGCTTATCAGCCGTTATGCTCTAGCCGAATTCGGCACACGATATGGCGTGGCGGTGAGCGATCGTCTTATAGGATCGGAAATTCGCAAGCTTCCCGGTGCTATGGGTCTCGACGGAAAATTCAGTGCCGAAGCTTTCCGCGCATTCGCGCAACAAATCGGCGTGAGCGAGCAAGCAATCCGGGACGACATCACCCAGAATCTTTTTGCACAACAGATCATCCCTGCGGCCGCCAGCGGACCAGCTGCGCCGGACAGCATGGTATTGCCCTATGCGTCGCTAGTTTTGGAGCAGCGTTCCGGTCAGGTAGCGTCCATTCCTTCGACCGCATTTTTCCCTCCAAACCCCCCGAGCGAAACGGTTCTGGCCAAATATTACAACGACAATGCGGCCAAGTTCACGATTCCTGAAAAACGGGCAATCAGTTACGCAATATTCGATAAATCCATTATCACCGCCCGGGCGAAGCCTTCCGAGGCAGATATTGCGGCTTACTATAAAGCCAATGCAGCGAAATATGCGGCCTCACAAACCCGCAACATCAGCCAGGTTATTGTTCCCACCGAAGCCGCCGCCAAATCGGTCGTTGCGCAAGTGACGGCAGGCAAATCGCTTGCCGAAGTAGCCAATGGCTTGGGGTTGGCCGTGACGACAATGAATAACGTTGCCAAGGCGAACCTTGCCGGAACCGCGTCTCCCGCAATTGCAGATGCAGTCTTTGCAGCCGCCAAGGGCACCGTAGCAAAACCTGCGCGTGGGAAACTGGGTTGGGCAGTTGTTCGCGTCGATGCGATTAACCAGGTGGCGGCAAAATCGCTCGCAGCCGCGCGTGCCGAAATTGAAACCGAATTGACCAAGACCCGTGGCGAAGAAATGCTCACCGAAATGACGGCCGAGATTGAAGATTCCTTCGCGGACGGCTCGACCATTACCGATATGGCAAAGCAAAATGGATTGAAGGTCGAAACGTCGCCCAAGTTGCTGGCAAACGGCCAAAACACGGCCAACCCTGGCTATAAGCCAATTCCGGGAATGCAGGTCATTCTGCCTGCAGCTTTCCAGTTGGATACAAATGGTGAAGCCCAATTGGTTGAGCTCGTTCCCGGCGAAAAATTCGCGATGATCGCCGTAGCCGACTTCGACGAAGCTGCTCCCCCGCCCCTCGCGGATGTACGTCCGATCGTGCAACAGCAATGGGCTCTTGCCGAAGGTGCAAAGGCCGCGCGTGCTGCAGCCGAACGGATTCGCAAGGCGGTAGATGGCGGACAGCCTCTTCAGACCGCCCTATCCGCGGCCAATATTCAGGGCGCGCAGATTGAATCCATCAAAGGTACACGGGCCGATTTGTCACGCCAAGGACAACAGATTGCTCCCCCGGTTGCGATGATGTTCGCCATGAAAAAAGGAACGGCGAAAACGTTGCAGGGTGGAGGAAACCGTGGCTGGTACATTGTATATCTAACCGATGTCGTAAAAGGCGATGCGCGCGGAAACGCGGAAATGTTGCTTGCACGTAAGCAAGAAATCTCTGGGCTGCTGCAAACCGAATATGGCGCTCAATTGATTGCGGCTGCGGCCAAGGACGTCGGTGTCACGAAAAATGACGATGGCATCGCAGAACTACGAGCGCGCCTGACCAACCGTGACGGAAACTAAACCCGCCCTCGTCTGGCGTAAACGCATTGCAGATACCGAAACGCCGGTATCTGCCGCGCTCAAGCTTTTTGAAACCGAACGTGGGGATTTCATCCTGGAGTCGGTCGAAGGGGGAGAGACGCGTGGCCGTCATAGCCTCATCGGTTTAGCGCCCGACTTGGTGTTTCGTGCGCAGGGACAGAAAGCCGAGATCAATAGGGAATGGTTGACGAAGCGGGATGCGTTTGAGCAGGAAGCCCTGCCAGCGTTGGACGCCTTACGCGCGCTGGCAACTCGATGCCGTATGGATGTTCCTGCCGAACTACCTCCTGCTCTGGCATGTCTGGTGGGTTATTTCGGCTATGAAACCATCGGTCTTGTCGAAAAACTGCCGCGCGCAGCACAGTCCCAGTTGGAACTGCCGGATATGCTTTTCGTCCGGCCAACGGTCATCTTGGTATTCGACCGCCTGAAAGATGAGATGTTTCTTGTATCGCCCGTTTGGACGGGTGCCGACGATGCAAAAGCTGTCGCGCTGGCACATGAGCGTCTTGATGAGACCGAACGGCTGCTTGAAGCGGCTGTATCTAAAAACGTCGCGGGTGCGGAGCATTTTGACCAACAATCGATTCAACTCAACCCGGTACTGCCTGAAGGCCAATATGGGACGATGGTTGCCAAAGCCAAAGATTATATCGAGGCGGGCGATATCTTTCAGGTTGTTCTGGCGCAGCGCTTTACTGCGCCATTCTCGCTGCCGCCAATTGATCTATACCGCGCCTTACGCCGGATTAATCCGTCGCCATTTCTCTATTTCATCGACCTTCCCGGCTTTGCCCTAATTGGATCTAGCCCCGAAATTCTGGTGCGTGCACGCGGTGGCGAAGTGACCATTCGCCCAATCGCCGGAACACGGCCCCGCGGGAAAAACAGTATGGAGGATGCGGAAAACAAGGCGTCCCTGCTGGCGGATCCCAAAGAACGGGCGGAACATTTGATGTTACTCGACCTGGGCCGCAACGACGTCGGCCGTGTCACAAAGGGCGGCAGCGTAACGGTGACCGACAGCTATATGGTCGAATTCTACAGCCATGTGATGCACATCGTGTCCAACGTGGTGGGGGAACTCGCGGACGATAAGGATGCGATCGACGCTTTGTTTGCCGGATTCCCCGCAGGTACCGTTAGTGGCGCGCCCAAGGTGCGCGCATGCGAAATCATCGCAGAACTGGAACCGGAAACGCGTGGCGCTTATGCAGGCGGGGTGGGCTATTTCTCTCCCAATGGCGATATGGACAGTTGCATCGTGTTGCGAACGGCGGTTGTTAAAGACGGCGTCATGCATGTGCAGGCCGGCGCTGGAATCGTCGCCGACAGCAACCCTGAATATGAGCAGAAAGAATGTGAAGCAAAGGCAGGTGCCCTGATCGCCGCGGCACGCGAAGCATTACGCGTCGCAGGGGAAGCCCAATTCGGGCAATAGCTTGACCTGATGGGATAGCCCGTTAGCATATCCCGATGCGCAAATTATTACTCGCTTCGCTTGGCATTCTCGCAATGCATTCTTCGCCTGTACAGGCGCAAACACCGGATGCGAAGGAAGGCGATGCCGTTTTTTCGGAATTCGACTTTGGCAGCGGTGAGAAGTTATCCGATCTCAAAATCCATTATACCAGCCTAGGCACCCCGCACCGTGATAAAGACGGAAACATCTCCAATGCCGTGATGATATTGCACGGGACGGGCGGAACCGGAAAACAGTTCTTTCAACCCCAGTTCGCCAACGAACTGTTCGGCCCAGGCCAGGTTCTCGACACCACCCGCTACTTCATCATCTTGCCGGACAATATCGGCCATGGCCAATCATCCAAACCAAGCGACGGGTTGCGGATGGCCTTCCCGAAATATGACTATGACGACATGGTCACGGCCCAATACCGGTTGGTGACGGAAAAGCTCGGCATCAAGAAACTGAAACTGATATTGGGCACCTCAATGGGTTGCATGCACGGGTTCGTCTGGGCGACGCGATATCCCGAAGCGGTCGAAAAACTTGCGCCCTTTGCCTGCCTGCCTGTCGAGATTGCCGGCCAGAACCGTATGTGGCGCAAATTGTCGATGGATGCGATCAAGGCGGACCCGGCGTGGCACAACGGTAATTACACCTCGCCCCCATTAGCTGGGCTGCGCACTGCAGCATCGCTGTCAATGATAGCCGGTGCAAACCCCTTGGCGCTGCAGGCGCAGTTCCCGTCTCGCGATGCGGCAGAGAAATTTACCGATGAGGCTTTTCAGCGGATCGCCTTGCGGAACGATGCTAACGATATCATCTACCAGCTCGATTCCTCGCGCACCTATAATCCATGGCCACATCTCGAGAAGATCCGGACACCCATGCTTTGGATCAATTCGGCGGACGATTTCATCAACCCGTCCAACTATGGCATCACCGAACTCGCCATGAAGCGTATGCCCACCGCCAAATTCATTCTCATTCCGGCTAGCCCTGAAACGAAAGGCCACGGCACCCATACTTGGGCCAAATTCTGGAAAGACGATTTGGCCCGATTATTAGCGCAATAGTGCCTCTTCCACCCGCGATATAAAGGCGCTAGGGCCACGCGCATGATCCTCGTCATCGACAATTATGACAGCTTTACCTGGAACCTTGTCCATTATCTGATGGAACTGGGCGCAGAAGTGGATGTCGTCCGCAACGACGCCATGTCGGCGGGTCAAGCTTTGTCTTCAGGGGCACAGGCATTTCTGATTTCCCCAGGTCCAAAAACACCCAATGAAGCCGGGGTCAGCCTGGATCTGGTGGCGGCCTGCGCCGATGCCGGGAAGCCGCTGTTGGGGGTTTGCCTTGGGCATCAGACGATCGGCCAGCATTTCGGGGGAACAGTATCCCGTGGCGGCTTGATGCATGGCAAGACGTCGCCGGTCACACATGACGGGTCTGGTTTGTTCGCCGGCCTTCCCTCGCCCTTTACGGCAACACGATACCATTCGCTGATTGTTGAAAACATCCCGCCGCAACTGGTCGTCAATGCGACGAGTGATGACGGTCATGTCATGGGGTTCCGGCATGCTACACTGCCTATCCATAGTGTGCAGTTTCATCCGGAAAGCATCGCCACTGAGCACGGGCATGCCATGCTGGCCAATTTCATGCACATCGCGGGGATTCCGGTAAAGGAACGGGTGTGAACTCCCTGCCCGATGCGTCTCGACCGCTCACGGTGGAACTGGCAGCTGAAGCCTTTGCTGCGATCCTCGATGGCGAGGTCGCGCCGGACGACATCCAGCATTTTCTGACTGTCATGTCGGACCGCGACGAAACCAGTATCGAAATCACCGCCGCCGTGCGCGAAATGCGCAAAAGGATGAAGGCGATTTCGGCACCCGAGGGGGCAATCGATGTATGCGGCACCGGCGGCGACGGAAGCCATAGTCTGAATATTTCAACGGCGGTCGCGATCGTTGTCGCTGCCTGCGAGGTGCCCGTTGCGAAACATGGTAACCGTGCCGCCTCATCCAAAGCGGGTGCTGCGGACACTTTGGAGGCGCTGGGTCTCAATCTCGACCGGGCTAGCGAAACGGCAGAAGCCACGCTAGCCGATCTTGGAATATGCTTTCTGTTTGCGCAGAAGCATCATCCCGCGCTTGCGCCGCTTGCTCCGATCCGCAAGGCGATTGGCAAGCGCACCATATTCAACCTGACCGGACCCGCTGCTAACCCGGCGAGAGTAAAGCGCCAGTTGATCGGCGTAGCGCGGCCCGATTTCCTGCCGGTATATGCGGGTGCCTTGGAACTCCTCAACTATGAAGATGCGATGTTGGTCGCCGGAGACGAACCATTGGATGAACTTTCGATCTCGGGTCCCAGCAGCGTCCATCGGCTTGGCCAGTCTTCGACCCGGATTACACCTGAAAGCGCCGGATTGGCGCAACACCCTTCGGAGGAACTTCGGGGTGGCGATGCGGCTTATAATGCCGCGGCATTGATGCGACTCCTTGATGGGGAAGCCAGTGCCTATCGCGATGCCGTCCTCTTGAATGCTTCTGCGGCGCTTATGGTGGCGGGCCATGTGGATGATTGGCATTCCGGTGTCGAAGAAGCAGCCGAGGCCATCGATAAGGGTTTGGCTAAGGCTCTGTTAAACTGCTGGGTAGCTTATTAATGTCCGACAAACTTGCCGAAATCTGCGTGACGAAAATGGACGAAGTCGCTGCACGAAAGCCGAAAGGCTTGGCACATTGGCCTTCGCCGTCGCCCGTCCGCGGCTTTGAAGCAGCTCTACGCGCGCGTGCGCAAACCGGTTTTGCCCTGATCGCAGAGATTAAGAAAGCCAGCCCATCCAAAGGCCTCATCCGTGCCGATTTCGACCCTGCATCCCATGCGCGGTCTTATCAGGCCGGTGGCGCAGCATGCCTGTCGGTTCTTACCGACGCTCCCTATTTCCAGGGACATGAAGATTATCTGGTCGCCGCACGGGCAGCATGCGACTTGCCTGTTATCCGCAAAGATTTCATGGTCGACCCTTGGCAATGTAACGAAGCGCGCGCCATGGGCGCTGACGCAATCTTGATTATCGTAGCCGCGTTGGAAGACAGCCAAATGTGCGAGATTGAAGATGCAGCATTCGCCCAAAGCCTCGATATACTTGTCGAAGTGCACAACGAGAGTGAAATGGAGCGCGCGCTTCAACATTTAAAGTCAAAGCTGATCGGCGTAAACAACCGCAATTTGAAGACATTTGATGTCGACCTGTCGACAACCGAGCGTCTGGCCAAAATGGCTCCGTCAGACGTGTTGTTGGTGTGCGAAAGTGGTATTTCCACCCACGCCGATTGCACGCGGATGGCGCAAGCCGGGGTTCGCACATTTCTGGTCGGCGAAAGCTTGATGCGGCAGAAGGATGTCGAAAAAGCAACGCATATGCTATTGACGGGTGCATGACGAAACTGACCCATCTCGATGAAAGCGGTGCTGCGCATATGGTGGATGTATCGGCTAAAGCCGACACTGTTCGCGAGGCGGTGGCCGAGGGCCGGATTCAAATGTCGGCGAACGCATTGCAGGCTATCGTTGAAGGCAGCGCCAAGAAAGGCGATGTCCTCGCCACCGCACGCATCGCCGGGATAATGGCTGCGAAGAAAACGAGCGAGCTCATACCACTATGCCATCCGTTGCTCCTTTCGAAAATCGCAGTAGATTTTAACTTTGAATCCGACGGCATTCGCGCAACGTCGCGTGTGCGTCTTACCGGGCAAACAGGCGTAGAAATGGAAGCGATGACGGCGGTGTCTGTCGCGCTCCTGACCATTTACGACATGGCAAAAGCTCTCGACAAAGCCATGACGATTACAGAAATTCGTCTTTTAACCAAAAGTGGCGGCAAATCAGGTGATTGGGTGCGTCCCGCATGCTGAGCTTGGACGAGGCCCAATCGCAGCTACTGGCTTTGGCTACCCGCTTACCTTCCCAATCAAAGCCGCTTTCCGCTTGTTCCGGCCACTATCTGGCTGAACCCGTTATCGCGAAACGCACCCAGCCCGCTGCGGATCTTTCGGCGATGGATGGTTATGCCCTCAGCAGTTTCACCCAACCTGGCCCTTGGCGCGTCATTGGTGAAAGCGCAGCAGGTCGACCTTTTGGGAACGAAGTCGGCGCAGGCGAAGCGGTCCGTATTTTTACTGGCGCACATGTGCCGGCAGGCTGCGACACGGTGCTTATTCAGGAAGATGCGATCCGCGATGGCGCGACACTAAAACTGAATGGATCGGAACTCCTGAAACCAGCGGCGCATATCAGACGTGCCGGTGGCGACTTCCTCGAAGGCTCCACTTTGCTAGAGACGGGGATCAAACTTACCCCCGGCGCCATCGCGGTCGCGGCGATGGCCGGTTATGGAACGTTAAATGTCGGTGGCCGCCCGCATGTAAGCATTTTGGCATCAGGTGACGAATTACGCGCGCCCGGCGAGCTTTGCGATGATGCCCATATACCTTCCAGTAACACCCCAATGCTTGTCGCTATGCTATCAGGGTTACCATGTGATGTAACGGATTGCGGAATTGTAGAAGACACGATGGAAGCGCTTGAAACTGCAATCCAGAACTGCATGCAATCCGATATCATCGTCACTACAGGTGGCGCCTCTGTCGGCGATCATGATCTGGTGGAACCGGTGCTCCGTAAATTGGGTGCCCAAATCGACTTCTGGAAAGTAGCCATCCGACCTGGAAAGCCCCTCATTGTAGGACGAATCGGTAAGACTATCATCCTTGGATTGCCCGGAAATCCGTCATCGGCATATGTCACAGCAACACTCTTTCTTTTGCCCTTAGTGCGATTTCTGGCGGGTTGCACAGCACCGCTACCTAAGGTCAATAATGGCACACTAAACCAAGCGATCGCCGCGGGTGGCAAAAGAACAGAGTTGTTCCGCGCCCTTGAAGAAAATGGCGTGATCTCAATATTTTCAAGGCAAGATAGCGGAATGCTGACACCGCTTTCCATGGCAAATGCTCTGCTAATCAACCCCGTTGACGCGCCCGCACGGGTAGCGGGGGAACCTGCCCAGTTTTTGCGGATCGATTGACGGAAACTGTGTTCGGATTACCAAGTGTTGACTTAACCGCATTTGTTCTCTAATCGTTCCATTCATGTTCAACATATCGGGAACGTCACATGCTCACCGCAAAACAACATGAATTGCTTCTTTTTATCCATAAGCATCTGGAAGAAAGCGGTATTTCACCTTCATTTGAAGAAATGAAGGAAGCTCTCGATTTGAAAAGCAAATCCGGTGTCCACCGGCTGATTGGTGCGTTAGAGGAACGCGGGTTTATCCGCCGCCTCGTCAACCGCGCCCGCGCACTTGAGGTTGTAAAAATGCCGGAAGGTGGGACGAGCCGACCTTCCAATATCACCAAGCTAACCCCTGCCATCGCGTCGAACAAAGCGCAGGTTAATCTACCCGTCGCTGCCAACGATGTTCTCGAAATTCCTCTGCACGGCAAGATTGCTGCGGGTGTTCCTATCGAAGCGCTTGAGGGACAAAACTCGCTCTCTGTACCGATGGCTTTGCTCGGCAGCGGTGAACATTATGCGCTTGAAGTATCTGGAGACTCCATGGTGGAAGCCGGGATATTGGATGGCGATTATGCCTTGATTAAAAAGGCGAACACAGCGCGTGACGGCGAAATCGTCGTTGCTCTTGTACGGGGTGAAGAGGCTACACTGAAATATCTGCGCCGCGAAGGTCAGCGAATTCGTCTCGATCCGGCAAACTCGCTTTATGAACCGCAATATTTCGAGTCCCATGAAGTCGAGGTGCAAGGAAAGCTGGCTGGGCTATTACGTCGCTATCACTGATTTATCGGCGGTTCGGTTCGGGCGGCTTTTACCCAAGGATAGTGCGCATTTTCATCGTTGACACTAACGACGGTGCCGCTCGGAAGGAAGAACGCCAGCCCGCCGCTTTCGGCAAGCATTCCCCTATCTGCTTTGATCCATTTGGGCTGACAGGATACCGGTAGCCAGCGATCACTCACAACGATATCTGCCCCGCGACAGGCAGCGGCCATTTCAAGCTCCGGTATGGCATAGGCTGTCCGCGTCGCCATAATGCTCCACTCTCTGCTCCCCCTCCGCATGCTAATTACACACACATCGGGCGAGCAGTGTGTCCCAGGCCATTGCTCAATATTCACGGGTTCGGACAATGTACCGACGCTTTCGAGCATCATGTCCTGAATATACTCACCCGTTCGCGCACGTAGCAACGCAACACGTCCGTCGGGCTCCGACACAGCCAAATGCTTGCCGTCCGACGTTACCAACACATCAGGTCTTGGTGCGGACAGCATTGCCCACATGCCAATCGCAACGGGGAGCAGCCCCCCAACACGAGCAGGGCTCTTGAGCAGGCCGATCCACAGCCCTCCGAAAACCATCATGACAAATGCCCATAGTGGCATAGCGGGCATCATCATCACAGCGCCCTGCAACGAACTGACGGAACGGGCCAAGGTGAGAATGGCCTCGATCCCCTGCCCGGCTATCCACCAGGCCGGAGCACCAATTCCCGCCAAGTCGAGCATCAGCGCTAAGGCTTGTGCCGGCATCACGAGAAAGGTTGTGAGCGGGATCGCCATAACGTTGGCAAAGGCGCTGTACATCCCGGTGCGATGAAAGTGATACAGCGTGATAGGCGCTAGAATGAATTCGATGGCTATGCCCGTAACAATCAACGCGACAATCGCCCGCAATGCCCGTGCGATCAGGGCTTCATCGCGGCGCTCGGTCCAGCGCTTCATCCAGCCTGCTTCGTGCAGAATCACGATCGTTGCCACAGCCGCAAAGCTGAGTTGGAAACTTGGTCCTGCCATAGCCTCGGGCCAGAAGAGCAATACAATGATCGCTCCTGCCGAAACGAGGCGCAACGTTAACGCCTCGCGCCCGAGCGCCATGGCCAAAAGAATGAGCAACGCGGCAATACACGACCTGACGGTGGGGACTTCAGCCCCAGCTAACAATGTGTATGCGACTGCCCCTAACGCTGAGAAACCGGCTGCCAATAGAGGAACCGGGTAACGGAGCGCGACCATCGGAAATAGTGCAAAAGCCCTACCGGCCAGGACAAACAGAAAGCCGACCACAGCCGTAACATGCAGTCCGCTAATGGATAACAAATGCGCCATACCACTATCGCGCATCGCCTGCGCGTCGACGGGGTCAATATTCGCCTGATCACCCGTAATAAGCGCAGCACCGATCTCGCCCGTGCCCTTAGGCATTTGCGCGATGATATGCTGCGTTAGGAAATTACGAACTTCCGGAATTGAGTTGGAAGCTGCAGTGGATTTAACGATGGCTACAGGACCTAATGCGCGGCCCGTAGCACCTAATCGCTGAAACCATGCCCTGCGTGCAAAATCATAACTACCCGGCAGAATTGGGCCATTGGGCGGCATCAATCGTGCCCGCACCTGGATAATGGCACCCACATTGAGCGATGCCGTTCCAATCTGCTCCTGCGTCAGATTCAGCCTGATTTTGGGAGGTAAATCTTGACCCTCGCCTGTTGCGATTTCCAAGCGGATAACTCCGCGTGCGCCCATATATTCGATCTTATCGACGCGCCCGTAAAGCGAGCCCGTCCAAACTTTTTGCAATACTGGCCCGGCTACGGATGCAGACTTCAATGAAATCGCTGCAAAACCAACTATCAGAGTAATGGCAGCGATGACGAGCAATCTTGCCAAACGCCTTCGAAGGCCAATGGCGACGCTGAAAAGGACTAAAGATACGGACATAATCAACAACGGAACCAATCCGCTATCCCCGGTCACCTGCCAAATGCCTATTCCCGAACCGATCCCGACCGGCAACCAGAGTGGGAGTTGTTCGCGTTCGCGTTCCAACCTGCGGTCTATCGCCATGCTTATGGACGCTATTTGGAAATTTGGACGGGCATATTGCCGCGGCAAACTTCCAAAAAAACTAATCATGTCAGCGGTGTAGCATCTTTGCCACAAATAACAATTATATCGTCGGTCAATCTAAATGCTTTGCCTTGACGACCGTGTATTTTGGCACCATTGCCGACAAAACGATAATGCCAACTTCTCCCCAAGAAATAATGGCAGTTGAGGGGCCTAAAGCAAACGCATCTGGCGTTTCGGCGCCTTTTGTCGGACATGGAACATAGCCTGAAAAGGGGCGCCCAATTATCGGGTTCGAAGTTATGGAGTGTAAAAATGGCGGAAAATAATGCAACGCTGACAATCGGAGATACCAGCTACGATTTGCCAATCATGAAGGGCAATGAAGGCCCCGATGTTTTGGATATCCGTAAATTATATGGCGCATCCGACCATTTCACGTTCGACCCGGGTTTCACCTCTACCGCCAGTTGCGAGTCGGCCCTGACATTCATTGACGGCGATGAAGGTATCCTTCTCCATCGTGGATATTCCATCGAAGAACTCTCCGAAAAGTCGAGCTTCATGGAAGTGTCCTATTTGCTGCTCAACGGCGAATTGCCGTCGAAGACGCAGTTGGTCGAGTTCAGCCAGACAATTTCGCGGCACACCATGCTACACGAACAGCTGGCGACCTTTTATCGTGGCTTCCGCCGCGATGCGCATCCCATGGCGATCATGTGCGGCGTCGTGGGGGCTCTTTCCGCATTCTATCACGACTCCACAGACATCAGCGATCCGACCCACCGGATGATTTCCAGCCATCGGTTGATCGCCAAGATGCCGACCATTGCAGCGATGGCGTATAAATATTCGATCGGGCAGCCTTTCTTGTATCCCGACAACAGCCTGTCCTATACCGGAAACTTCCTGCGCATGACGTTCGGCGTGCCGGCTGAGCCTTATGTGGTAAATCCTGTCATTGAACGTGCGATGGATCGCATTTTCATCCTGCATGCGGATCACGAACAAAATGCCTCGACATCGACCGTGCGTCTCGCCGGTTCGTCGGGCGCCAACCCCTTTGCATGTATCGCGGCTGGCATTGCCTGCCTGTGGGGTCCGGCGCATGGCGGTGCCAATGAAGCCGCGCTCAACATGCTTCGCGAAATCGGCACGCCCGACAAAATCCCGCACTATATTGAGCGCGCAAAGGACAAGAATGATCCGTTCCGCCTGATGGGCTTTGGACATCGTGTTTACAAAAACTACGACCCTCGCGCTTCTGTGATGCAAAAGACGGTTCGTGAAGTTTTGAGCGAACTGAAGGTCAACGATCCAATATTTGATGTGGCCCTCCAGTTGGAGGACATGGCGCTGAATGATCCTTATTTCATCGAGAAGAAGTTGTTCCCGAACGTCGACTTCTATTCAGGTATCATTCTTTCGGCTATCGGCTTCCCGACCGAAATGTTTACCGTGTTGTTCGCCTTGTCCCGTACCGTGGGCTGGGTTGCACAGTGGAACGAAATGATTTCGGATCCTGGCCAGAAGATCGGCCGCCCGCGTCAGCTTTACACCGGCCCAAAGCATCGGCCCTACCCCGGATTTGACGAGCGTTAATTGCTGTTGGATTAGCTATTCGGAAGGCGGAGGGTGAAAATCGCACCTCCGTCTTCTGCATTTTCAACATGCAGTTCGCCGCCCATCGCACGGGCAAGTCGGCGGGAAATATACAGACCCAGGCCGCTACCGCCATCGCCGGACCGGCCCAGACGTTCGAATTTCTCGAATATCTTTTCCCGGTCGGCAGGGTCAATACCCTTACCTTGGTCACGCACCGAAATAACCGCCTCTGCGTCCACTGTGGCGATGTCGATAAAAATGTTCGTGCCGTCCGGTGAATAGCGAATGGCGTTATTGACCAAATTCAGAATGATCTGAAGCGTACGCCGGAACTCTGCCACCGCTGGTACCAGCATGTCTTCTGGCGGGGTGTGGACCGATATGCGGTGGTCGGCCGCCTTGAGTGCAAGCAACCCCGCCACGCGTCGCGCAACGTCACCCAGTTCGATATTGTCCCGCGCGGCTTTGAAGTCCGGACGTTCTACCGCCTCCAAATCACCCAGATCGTCAACTAGGGCCGACAAGTGGCGGGCAGCATTCGCAATATCACGCGCATATAGGGCATAATTCTCTCGGATTGGGCCTTGCAATTCACTGCCTATGGTTTCGGCATTGGCAATGATGCGCCCCAAAGGCTGACGCAGCACAGGAGCCAGATTTTTCCCGAATAGTGCGCCTGCTGCTACGCTTTCCTTCGGCGCAGCAATAGGAGTGCTTGGTTCTTCGACCCGTTCAAACTGCAGTTCAAATCCGTTCGCAACGGATCCGCCGTTGACATGGAAAACCAAGCCATCGCTCACACGCGTCAAACTACATGACGTAACCGCAATGCTGGCGGACATTGACGATAGCAATGAATCCAGAGCGGCCCCGCCCTCAAATACCGACGCTAACAACGCCCTGCCATCACGGCCAAAATCGGACGGCATCAGGCCGTGGGACGCGTCCCCGGTCGCTCTGACCAGTCGACCGACCGGATCAAACTTCATCACATTTTCGTGGACAATTGGGGCCGGTGCACTGGTTGAGCCGGTGCGCCGGACCTCGGGCAACACGCGCCAGCTTATAATAGAGAGCCTTGCCTTATCCGGTGTAGGATCGATCTCGATCCAGAGCTCCAGATGTTCGGCATCGTCAGCCACGCGAACCGCGCGCGATAATTTCATCTGCAGCTTTATCGCCAATAACGCCAACGTCTTGATTGCCGGAACAGCCAGCAATTCATTCTTGCGTCCCCCGGCGCGCTCGTTGAGACGCACCAGTGCATCGTCGGCCGAAACTAGACGGCCGTCAGCATCTACTTCACCCGAAATGGGATTAATAAGCTGCGCACCACTCATGGCAGTTTTCCGCCCGACAGAAACTGCGCGCGCGCAGATGCCCAATATCCGATCTGGGTTAAGGCTTCATCAGCTTGCAGATTTGAGTAGCCGGACTCGAATATTCCCGCCTCTCTGGGGGTGATCAGGTCGCCACGGAAAAGAAAGATGTTCTTGAGCGCATGTGTCTTGGACACGCCGCATGCTGCCAGCATGACGGCATAGGGTGCCGACGACGACGCGTCGATGAGACGCAGAATATGGTCATGGTCGAGTTCCAGATCGGCAGAAAGCGCAGCCACATGCAAATGCAGACCATAAATCTCAGGATTCCCGACCAGCGTATGGGTCGGATCGTCCGAAAAGTGCACGATTTTTCGCGCTGCATCCTGTGCACGATCAGCTTCGCAAAAGCTGGAGAGAAGGGATTTTGCTGAAGCAATTATGGCGGGCTGCCGCGCGCCTTCACCTATTTCGATGGCAGCCACAATCTGCCAAGTTAGCTTATAGAGCAATTCGGACGTGAGACCCAGATAGGTATTCCCTGCCCCGCTCCGATGTAAGCTTTCTGCAGCCAATAAGGTTTGCGCAGCATCCGCCAAGATCCCGTTTTGATGGTCAAGATATGCCGATGCCGACTTGACCTTATCTTGGGCGATACACGCGCCAAGACGGTCTTCAGCGACGCGCGCCAAGATAAAATCGATTAAATCCGGTTCACGCAAAAATCCGGATTTGGATAATATGTCCCAAGTTAAGGGGAAATGCGGGTTGCGTTTCGACAAAAGCCGCGCTTCCAAATCGGAGACCAACTGGATCAGCTTCGCCGAAACGGCGCTAATCGTTGCCTCAGTCGGCGGATTGACGGCGGTTGGGAAAATAACAGAAGCGATATCTGTACACAGAGCGTCGATGTCGTGCGCATGCTCGGCGCCGACTTTCATCAAAACATTAATATCATCGACACCGTGATCCAACGGAATTTCCATGCTGAGAACAGCGAATAGCCTATCAAATAAAGGTTTACACGGCTTTAAGGCTGTTTCTGAGCAGCAACCACGCGCCTGGCTAGATACTGTTCCGTCAAGAGAAGCGCAAGTTGCGCAAAAACAATAATTTTTAGCCCAAACGCATATTCCGAGAAATAGGCTGACATCGCCATCCCAAGGACCAAGAGCGCCGGCGAGCATAAAAAGTTCGCAGTCCAACGTTTTGCGGGAATTGGCAGCGCCAATGCCGCCAATCCCAGCATGATGGTCGTGAATTCCACCGCATTTGACCCGACTGTAGCCTCGCTAAATGCCACATAAAGCGCGGATATAATTGAAACCACCCAGAAAACCGTGCCATGGATAGGACGCCGTCCTCCATGGGACTTGATGTCAATCAACGTCTGGATCTGGTTCAGCATCAGACCCATGAAAATGAAAAGCAACGCGAATACGGCCTGATTCACGGCCGTAAGAAACAGGCTCAAGGCAACGGCAACTGCGGCCGGAAAATGCGCATATTTGGAAAAACTGGCATTGCCCCAAGCAACCGGCGCAAGCCGCTCCGCAATGGCGCCGAAGATATTCCGCTCGATACACCCTTTCACGACGTCGACCCGTGCCTGCATTTTTTTCGCGCCGATACCTTGGGCGTCTGCGGCGCTACTTATCTTCGCGATTTCAGCATTTTGAATGGCGCTCTGTGGCAGTGGCTGGAACGGCGTGCCGATCTGGATGGCAAAGCGGAGCAAAGTTGATGCTATGCTCCATCCTTCGGGAATATCCTGAATCGACCCCAGCTTTCCCGTTTCGAGCAGCGTTAATCCTGCCCAGCATCGCGTGAGATCAATCCGCTCGAAATCGGCACTTTCATTTCCAATATCGCAGGTCGCTACACAAGGCGTTCCCGCCCCGATTAGCCGATGCAAAATGTCTTCAGAAAAATACTGGCCTTCGGCGAGGATAACGAGGCGGGATTTAAGATCGCTGGACTTCTGCAGATCCTCAAGCGTCCGCACAAAGTGGATGGTCAGCCCAAACCGTTCGCCTGCATCTGACATTTTGAGCAGAGCGCCGGATACGTTGTCCACCTCGACAAAACAGGTTGTAATTCCGGACTTTTGGAGAGCAGCCAACTGCCATTCCAGAACCGACTGGCCAGCAATTGTAAGAGATTGCGACTGATGTTCAGCAAAATTGGGAGTTTCTATTGTAGAAACAACGGACAAAAGTGCCGCTGGTGGACCTTGGATATTGTCGGCAGATAACATCCGCCCGATATGGACGATATTACCTCATTTCCAACTATTTTGTTGGCATCGTCCCTGTTCTAGGAAATTTCGTGCGTTTCGATTTCGATAATTGCGGCCTCGATATCACGAATTACGACCGGGTCACCGGGTGCTCCGACGCTGGCCATATCTGCCAGTTCCATGAGGCGTGTTGCCCCAAAACTTGCGGCGAGACCCTTTAATCGCCAGCTTGTGTACTGCCAATTGGCGTCGCAACGCGACCGGGAAAGCAAGCTTAATTGCCGGCGGGCACTCTCTACGAAAGAATGGCGCAACTCCGCCATCAAGGCATAATCATCGCCTGAAGCGGCTTTTATCGCTGTGTCAAAAGAGCCATAATCCATAGACATTCCACAGTCATACGCCACTTAGTGTTAAGTTTGCGTTTCCCCTGTGGATAAAATATGGTTAACAAAGTTCTATGACTGCACGCTCTAAAATTGTTGGCCTAACTCGGCAGATTGAAAATGGTTCCGTTGAGGAAATGGAAATCCATATCTCTGAACATGATTTGGTCTCCGGCGCGGAACCATCTCCCATGCCGGATGTGGCTCCCGATTATGATGAGCCGGAGGATGTAGCTGAAGAATATTCAGAAAAATCTGTCCGTTGGACAAGCTATCTTTTACCTTTTGCGATCGTCACGCTGACGATCGGTTGGACCGCCTATTTTGTGTGGACCTATCTACCGCTGATCAAGGACGGGCTCAAGGGTGAGTATCTGATCACCCTGATCAGCATCTGGGCTACTCCAGCCATGTTTCTGGCAATTTTGTGGCTCTTGGTAATGCGATCCAGTCGTGCTGAAGCGTTCAGGTTTCGCGATGTAGCGCTCTCGCTGCGCAAGGAAAGCGAAGCGCTCGAAATGCGCATGCGCACGGTGAATGAAGAAATATCCATGGCGCGCAGCTTTCTGGCCCAGAATGCTCGGGAACTGGAAACAGTCGGAAAGCAATCTTCACAAAGTTTGATGGAAGCCGCGCAAATTTTGACCGCTGCATTGTAGATCGGAAGAGCACACGTCTGAACTCCAGTCACTCTCTTCCATCTC